>Ga0209403_10000207_pt1 | contig 93375 bp, 88 predicted proteins | sample ArcticOcean_MG_C_8_FD_187440 | JGI IMG/M metagenome (GOLD analysis project Ga0209403, IMG submission 187440) | Marine microbial communities from western Arctic Ocean - ArcticOcean_MG_CB11_86 (SPAdes) (version 2) | ecosystem: Environmental > Aquatic > Marine > Oceanic | place: Arctic Ocean...
TCTATCAATTGGTTCTTGCAATACCATTCCATTGAGGGGGTTTCAATAAACTTTGATAAAAATTTAATTTGATTTTTGCTCATTCTGCGTCAGATAATCTGGTGTGGCATTATACCCCATATAACTTATAATAAAATAGCCCCGCCACTCGTGGTGCGTATATCGGTTCGCTGCTGATGAATCAGATCCAGATACGTGTTATGGCAATACGATTAATAATAACATAGATATGTTAATGCTTGAGCATGGTGAGTGAAAGGCATGGAAGATTTGACCATTCTTGTTACAGGTGGAGCAGGTTTTATTGGATCAAATTTAGCAAATAGACTATCAGATAGAAATGAAGTAATAGCTATTGATAATGGATACTTGGGAGTTCCAAAAAATTTAGATAAATCAGTGGATTTTAGAAGAATGGATGTTTTGGATGAAGACTTACCAACAGATGTAGATGTTATTTTCCATCTAGCGGCATTGTCATCTTACCAAATGCATAAAGAAAACCCCACATTGGGTGCCAGAGTGAACGTGGAGGGATTTGTTAATGTGATTAATCAAGGATTGATCGATGGGTGCGATACTGTTGTTTATGCATCTACTTCGTCTATATACGGTAGTAGGAAAAATCCCACTTCTGAAGCTATTTTTGCAGAACCTAATACAGGATATGAGGCATCCAAATTGGCACGTGAGAGATATGCAGAGTATTTCCATAATCAGCATGGAATGAATTTGGCAGGATTACGTTTTTTCTCAGTTTATCAAGGTTATGGGGGTAGCGAATTGCATAAGGGAAAATATGCAAATGTAATTGCCCAATTTGCAGAAGATATTGCTAATGGGATTGAACCAGTTATTTATGGTAATGGAACACAGACACGAGATTTCACTCATGTGAATGATATTGTAGAAGGGGCAGAATCTGTTGCAGAAAACAAACTTTCAGGAGTTTATAATATGGGAACTGGAATACCAGTTAGTTTTAATAAAGTGGTTGATATGATTAATGAAGAAATGGGCACTTCTATTGGCACAAAATATATACAGAATCCCATTCCAGAATCAGTTTATATTCATGATACTTGTGCAGATTCAACCAAGATATATGAATCTACAGGGTGGAAACCTAAAATTGGACTAAAAGAAGGTATAAAACAAGTATGTCAGTACTACTTAGAAAAATAGATTAGTGGTTTATATGGTATATCACTGAGTTTCGCGAGAATCTATTTCAGTGGGAAATGGTTGGGATGGGGTTTCTACAGCTGGATCCGAACCATCTTCTTCAGACGGGGTTTCTACAGCTGGATCCGAACCATCTTCTTCAGACGGGGTTTCTACAGCTGGATCCGAACCATCTTCTCCGGGTTCGTCGTCTATGGTAAATTCACCCACACTTGAATTTGGAATTATATCAACGCTAGCTAACCGATCGCCTTTGGACATGTCCATAATAATAACACCCATTGTATTACGCCCAATAAGAGAGATCCCGTCAATTATAGTCCTCATTATCTGTCCTTTTTTTGTCATGGCAATTAAATGATCACCGGGTTGGACCATATTAATAGAGCAAACTTCCCCATTTCTTTTTACGGTTTTTATATCAATTATACCTTTTCCATGCCGTGATTGGACACGGTAAGCATCGAGAGAAGATCTTTTTCCATATCCATTTTCGGTTAGTGTCAGGATCCAACTCGAATCAGCACCGATAGCTGCCAATCCTGCAACTGAATCTCCACTATTGAGCCTAATTGCCCTTACACCACGAGCAGATCTCCCCATTGATCGAACCTGAGAATCTTCAAACCTTATGCTCTTTCCTTTTCGGGATGAAATGACTAAATTCTGAGTCCCATTGGTCAGGACAACATCTACTAGTTCGTCCCCATCCTCAAGAGTAGTTGCTATGATACCACCTTTCCTTATATTTTGGAAAGATCCAATTGAAGTTCTTTTTATGAATCCTTTTTTGGTTATCATGGTGAAATATTCTTCAGATTCAAAATCAGTTATTGATACAACAGCAGCTATTTCTTCGTCGTCTCTAAGTTTTAAGACATTTATAGCAGATACCCCCCGTGCAGTTCTACTTTTTTCTGGGACATCATAAACTTTTAACCGATATATCATTCCAAGATTTGTGAAACAAAGTAAATAATCATGAGTGTTTGCAAAGAATACCGTTGCAACTTTATCTTTGCCACTCAAACCCGTTCCAATTATCCCTTTTCCCCCTCGGTGTTGAGCGGTGAAATTTGAAATTGGCATTCGTTTTATGTAATCGGATTCTGTAACAACTATGATTACATTTTCTTGAGGGATTAAATCATCTAGGCTTACTTTTCCAGTATCAGGTACTATGTTTGACCTCCTTTCATCGGCATATTTTTCACGGATTTGAAGGAGATCTTTTTTGATGACATTTAGAAGTTCAGATTCATTTGAAAGGATATTTTCAAGTTTGGATATATGATCAATTAAAGAAGAATATTCAGAATTGATCTCAACAGACTCTAGTTGGGTCAAGCTACCAAGTTGCATTCTAACTATATGTTCTGACTGAACTTCGGACAGGCCAAAAGAATCACACAAAGCTTGTTTTGCTGCTGTTCGATTCATTGCCTTTCTAATCGTATCTACTACTTCATCTATTTTTTCAAGTGCGATTAATCTCCCTTCGAGAATGTGTGCACGCTCTTCGGATTCATATAGATCAAATTCAGATAATCGAGTTACAACTGTTTTTCTATGGTTGATGAAATGAGTTAATGACTCTTTTAAATTTAAAATTTGAGGGGTTCCGTCGACCAATGCCAGATTAATTACTCCGAATGTTGTCTCGAACACCCGCCTAAGGAGTTTATTCTGAACTACATTCGTATTTGCGTTTCGAGATAATTCGATTACAACTCGAATCCCATCTCTATTTGACTCGTCGCGTAAATCGGTTATGCCTTCAATGGCACCATCATTGGCCAAATTTGCTATTTGAGTTACCATATTAGATTTATTTACCTGAAAGGGTATCTCAGTGATAACTATCTTATCACCGCTATCAGAGGTTTCTACTTCGTATTTTGCACGTATTCTAATTTTCCCTCTTCCGGTAGTGTATGCGTTAAATATGCCCTCCCTGCCAACAATTGATCCACCAGTTGGAAAATCTGGCCCCACAATAGGACCGGGGTCGTCTGGTAAATCGATTAGATCTATGACTGTGCAGTCAGGATTATCTATTATATATACAGACGCGTCTATGAGCTCACCGAGATTGTGAGGAGGAATATTAGTGCTCATCCCTACGGCTATTCCCGAAGAACCATTCAGCAAGAGCCCAGGTACTTTGGTGGGCAATACTAGAGGTTCTGTTAATCTATCATCATAGTTTGGTTGGAAATCAACAGTATCTTGGTTTATATTTGAAAGAAACTCTTCAGCTATGTTTGCAATTCTAGCTTCAGTGTACCTCATTGCTGCGGCACTGTCCCCATCGATAGAACCAAAATTGCCTTGCCCATCTATCAGAGGGTATCTCATTGAAAATGGCTGTGCCATCCTAACAAGAGCGTCGTATATTGCAGAGTCACCATGAGGATGGAAATCACCCATAGTTTGGCCAACTATGGAAGATGCTTTTCTGGGTGCAGAAGTCCCAGTTATACCTAGTTGATGCATAGCATATAAAATTCTTCTATGGACTGGTTTGAGCCCATCTCGGACATCTGGAAGTGCCCTTCCAGCTATTACACTCATGGCATAGTCAATATAAGACTGCTCCATCTCATCTTCTATTCTGACACGAATTATACGTTCTTCTGCAGGGTCCTGGTCAATTGGTTTTTCTTCAGAGCTCATAGTTTAAAGTTATATTTTTTGATATGCAAAGGGAGGGGTTAGATATCGACCCACGCGGCATCTACCGCATGGTCTCTAATGAATTGTTTTCTGGGCTCTACTTCATCACCCATTAAGATTGTGAATATCATATCTGCTTGTGCCGCATCCTCGATGGTCATTTGTTTTAGGTACCTGGTTGAAGGGCTCATTGTAGTAACCCAAAGTTGTTCGGGATTCATTTCTCCAAGACCTTTGAATCTTTGAATACTGTTTGGAGATCCTTTGCATATAGTGGCTATGATATTATCCCTATCTGCATCATTCATTGCATCATAGGTTTTATTCCGATATCTTACTCGGTAAAGTGGAGGTTGAGCGGCATACACGAGTCCATTTTCTATCAGAGGCTGCATGTGTCGATAAAGGAAAGTTAAAAGAAGGGTGCGGATATGGGCACCATCCACATCTGCATCAGTCATTAGAATAATTTTATGGTAGCGGGCTTTGTCTATATCAAACTCTTCGCCTATACCAGTCCCAATTGCAGTGATCAGAGAACGTATTTCTTCGTTTTCAAGTACTCGGTCAAGGCGGTGTTTTTCAACATTGATGATTTTCCCCCTCAATGGGAGAATGGCCTGAATTGCACGATCTCTAGCTTGTTTTGCAGAGCCCCCTGCAGAATCACCTTCGACGATAAAAATTTCAGAGTCGGCTGGGTTTTTAGATTGGCAATCGGCTAGTTTCCCAGGTAGAGAACTAGAAAACAATGCATTTTTTCTACGAGTTAGATCTGCAGCGTTTTTGGCAGCACGTCTTGCTTTAGCAGCTTGTAAGGATTTTGCGACTATTATGGTTGCTGTTTTTGGGTTGGCTTCAAAAAATGTAGATAGCCCTTCATGAACTATACTGTCAACTATCCCCCTGACATCAGAATTACCAAGTTTGGTTTTTGTTTGACCTTCGAACTGAGGATCTGGATGTTTAATGGAGATTATAACGGTCAACCCTTCTCTGATGTCATCTCCGGTTAGCAATTCCCCTATGTCTTTTAGCATGCCATGACGGCCTGCATAGTCATTTACGCAACGTGTTAAGGATGTTTTAAAACCTGTCAGATGAGTTCCGCCTTCGCGTGTGTTTATGTTGTTGGCGAATGCGAGAATGGAAGGTTGAATACTTTGAGTTGCTTGTAAAGCCACTTCCACCTGAACCATATTGGATTCATCGGAAATATATATAACATCGTCGTGCAAAATAGTTTTGTTTTGATTTAAGTAAGAAACTAATTCTTTAATTCCACCTTCATATTTAAAAGTTTGAGATTCCCCGGTGCGCTCATCCGAGAGCACTATTGTTGCTTCTGGGTTCAGAAATGCCAACTCTCTTAGCCTAGATGAAAGGGTAGAGAAATCGAATAAAGAGGTTTCGAATATTGAAGTGTCTGGCCAGAATCTTATTTTGGTCCCCGTTTTTCCACTATCCTCTCCTGTTTTTTCTAAGCTCGATATGGGAGAACCTAACTCGTAAGTTTGGAACCATACTCCACTACTCCTCTGAACTTCTACATCCAAACGAGCAGATAAGGCATTGACTACTGATATACCCACTCCATGGAGCCCTCCAGAGACTTGATAAGATTCATTATCGAATTTTCCGCCAGCATGAAGTGTTGTCATAATAACTTCAACGGCAGGTATATCATATACAGGATGTATGTCAACAGGTATCCCTCTACCATTATCAGACACACTTACTGAATTATCGTCATGCAAAACAACTTCAATTAAATCACAGAATCCAGCTAGTGTTTCGTCAACTGAATTGTCTACAGTTTCATAGACCAAATGATGAAGTCCACGCTCATCTGTAGATCCAATATACATGGCAGGTCGCTTGCGGACTGCTTCTAAACCCTCTAATACTTGAATTTGTTCGGCACCATACTCATTTTCACCAGACATTAGAACTTCTTTATTTTAGGTTCCCCATAGGTTTAAAAGCGTTGTCTGGATCTTGGTTTGATCGGTGAAAGAGACGGCATCGGTATGAGAGATCAATTGGAAGTTGTTAATAGAGAGATAATGGATAAATTTGATAAGAAATTGTTTAGTTCATTACCGATTGTGTTTTATCTAATCCAAATATATTGCCGTGCAAGGAATGGATTCGACCCAGTCAAAACTAGGTGAGAATGATATAGCAAATACCCTAGCTGGAACACAAAGACAGATTTCAATAGCAGAGTTTTTTGAAAAGAACAAGCATATGTTGGGATTCGATTCTAAATCGAGAGCCATGGTGACTGCGGTGAAAGAAGCAGTAGATAATGCATTGGATGCCACTGAAGAGGCAGGATATTTACCAGATATATATGTAGAAATCCAAGAGACTGGGAAATACTACACAGTTATTATTGAAGATAATGGACCAGGGATTACTGAGAAACAGATTCCAAAAGTTTTTGGAAAACTTCTATATGGATCTAGGTTTCACAGTAGAGAACAGTCTAGAGGACAGCAAGGAATAGGCATTTCTTCCGTGGTATTGTATTCGCAAATGACCTCCGGGGAGCCAGTAGAGATAACCAGTAGAACAATTAGTCAGGATGAGGCCCAATATTTTGAACTGACAATTGATACTGAAAATAATGAACCAGAAATAGCAGCCCATAAAACCAAACTGTGGGATCGCACCCATGGCACCAGGGTAGTGTTTAAGCTAGAAGCAGACATGAGGTCTAGAAATCAATTGCAAGAATATTTTAGATACACTGCAATTTCTAATCCGCATGCAAGACTTGAATTAATTGAACCTAAAACGCATTTGAAATTTGAAAGAAGTACAGAAGAAAAACCAAAGAAAACTGAGCCAATTCTGCCTCACCCCCATGGGATTCAAATTGGTTACTTAATAAAAATGTGCGGAAAGTCTAATTCAGATTCTATGAGCAAGTTTCTCCGGCAGGAATTTTGTAACATAGGGAAAAAGACATCAAATGACATAATAGATGGATTTAGAGATTTGCAATATGGAAGAGAGCTTAAATGGGAAATACCATCACTAGGTGGAATAAATCAAGAACTTAAATTGGAATTTTCAGAGAGAGGGTTAGAATTTTCGAAAGGCTCCATGAAAGCTGTTGGACTAATAAAAAATGAGTTATTGAAAAGAAAATATGTAACTTATAATGTTTTTGAAAGTGTTTTTAATGAGAATCTAAACTCTGTTGAATATCCCCCAGAAGAAAAATTAGATAAGAAATTTCAGGATATAATTTGGAGAATTATTTGGAATAGAATAAAAAATTCACAAGATGATTCTCTATTTAAAATAATAAATGATGCCACAGACTATAGGAAAGACGAAGATGCTTTAAGAAAAGTGATAAGAGAAATTGTTAGATTGATGCAAAAGAAATCATCAAGGGGAAGGATAACACAGGAAGAATTGGGAAATTGTATTGATAAAGTTAATGAAAGTGAAGATGGGTCGGATCGAAAACAATTTGGGGAAATTTCAAGAAATAAAATTGTCGATAGTATTTGGAAAACTTTAATCAAAGTGGATGACACAGTGCCCAAGGTTTCCAAGTTGAGAAAAGATAAAAATGCCATGTCAGATCTTATTGATGCTATGCGATTGATAGATATTAGAGCCCCTTCGACTGATTGTTTATCCCCCATTGGAACAAACCATATAGAAAAGGGTTTGAAAAGAGAAATTGAATCTGAATTTTGTTCCTCGAATAGTAGGGAGGCGATAGTATTTGGAGGAGATCCAATTGTGATTGAAGCTGGGTTGGCATATGGAGGAGATATTGAGTTAGATAGATCTGCAGAAATAGTTAGATTTGCAAATAGAGTTCCACTCATATATCAGCAAAGTGGTTGTGCCATTACAAACGTGATAAAGGAAATTGATTGGAGGAATTATGGCCTAGAGCAATCTAGAGGAAAGGGCATCCCAAGAGGGCCCCTTATTTTAATGATCCACATAGCTTCGACAAATGTTCCTTTCACAAGTGAGTCTAAAGATGCAATAGCCAGAATTCCAATAATAGAAATAGAGATAGAGAAGGCCATTAGAGATATTGCAAGAAACCTTAAAACATATTTGAAAAAACGAGATGCATTTAACAAACAACTGTTGAAAAATAATGTGATGACAGAAATAATTCCCAAGATTGCAGAAAAGGTTGCTTCGATAACTGAGAAAGAAGTCCCCTCAATTGAATTGGTTCTGTCTCGAATATTGGGTAATATTTCAATTACAAGAGAAAGGTCCGGGGACATTGTTGAATTGACAATTGATAACTATACTGGCAGGAAAGTTGCATTAGACATAACAGAGATGATTTCCAAAATACCGAAAAATATATCGCAAGGTGTTCTTATTGATATGGAAAATGAATGGTTTTTAAAATGGTCTCCAAGTATCAAAAAGAATGAATCCAAGACACTAACATACAATGTTGAAGAGGATGCCATTATAGAATTAGATATCGGTGGATCGGAAAAAGAAAATATTACGGTGAAAATATGAACTCAGAGGGAAGGAAAAAGCTCATAGAAATTGCAGAAAAATTTTATGGGCAGTTTCTAGAAGGAGAAGTCCCAGCTATGCAACTCCCAACGAGAAATAAATCTAACATAGTATATGATCCAGAAACAAAAGTTTGGGTCTATGGAGATAAGAATACAACTAGAAGTGCTAGTAACATAGGAGGGGCTAGAAAAATATTAAAGGCTGCATTTACTATCGAATTTTTAGCAGACCAACTCAGTGAGAATAGATCATCTACATTGAGAGAATTGTATTATATATCTGAAAGTTGGAACGAAAAAGATGCTAAGTTTATGGGCCAAGATGAATCCAACCAGCTAATTGAAGATCTTGAGATAGTGTCTGGAGTTAGAAGGGAAGAATTCCATATGCGCCCAGAAGAATCTGGTGCTACAGTCATAGGACCACTTAAAATTAGAGAAAAAACCAGGAGAGGTGAAAGGGAGATCCATTGCCAAGAGGATGTTGGAGAGGGAGGGTATCAAATACCCACTAATACGGATCGGATTGAATTTATAGAACATGAAGCAGACTTTGTTATAGCTGTTGAAACTGGAGGGATGAGAGATAGGCTAGTGGAAAATGGATTTGATGAAAAATATAATACTATAGTTGTTCATTTAAAAGGCCAACCCGCAAGGGCTACACGGAGATTGATAAAAAGATTAAATGGGGAGCTTAAACTTCCAGTGGTAGTTTTTACTGATGGAGATCCATGGAGTTATCGTATTTTTGGTTCTGTTGCGTATGGATCTATCAAAAGTGCACACTTGAGCCCAGATCTAGCAACGCCTGAAGCACAATTTGTTGGGATTCAGCCAACAGATATAGTAGAATATGACCTACCCTCAGATCAGCTTTCAGATGCAGACATAAATGCCTTGAAAAGTGAACTTGAGGATCCAAGATTTCAAAGCGATTATTGGATTAATCAGATAGAATTACAGATAGAACTAGGAAAAAAAGCAGAGCAGCAATCATTAGCTGCTCGTGGTTTGGATTTTGTTACAGATGAGTACCTCCCGGATAGACTGTCTCAGATGGGAATAATATAGCTATGAATGCAGGAATTGAATTATTTTAAAACAATACCTACGAATAAACTGATAAAGTTGTATTTAACCCTGATGTCCCGCAGTAGGTGCACCCAAATGATCCGATTATATACCCTTGTCTGCATTTATGGCATACAGCCTTTCTAGTTATCAATTTGACTCCCTGAATTATATATCCCGGCCAATATGGCCCTTGCTGCATGAATTTCTTCAGTTTCTGCGGAGTGAGAAAGTGCTCGGTTCATTCGTTTCACCCTCATTTGAGAGATTAATTCTTGAGGTACTATGCAATCCATACCGGAATATTTTTTTTTTGGTACTTGTAGTCGAGCCTAGAGAGCGCGGTGAAAGTGAAAAGAAGAAGGTGCGTTTATCCGCCCAGAAAGGGTAATCGGTTCAAAGATGCAGCTTTCTCAATTGATAAAAAGAATAAAAGATATAGAAGATGAGGCTTCTGGTCTTTTGATTAGAGAGTTATTAATCGGAATTTTTCTAGAAAGTGGAGAAGATTTGTCCATAATAGTTAAATTTCTCATGGGGAGAGTATTCCCTGCATGGGATAATAGAAAATTAGACATAGGACCTAGTCTTTGTTATAGTGCGATAGCATTGGCAGCGGGGTCAGATGTGACTTCCATGGACATAGAAAATGAAGTTGCAGAAATTGGAGAAATTGGAGCAGTTGCTCAAAAATATAGTTGTGAAGACCAGATAGGACTATTTTCTTTTACAGAGGATGGTGCAGAGGATATATCAATAGCAGAATTGTATAGAGGTCTTAAAAATATTTCAGAGACAAAGGGCAAAGGTAGCGTGGACAGAAAACGTAAGATTCTTTCCAATCTATTTAGTCGGTGTGGGCCATTGGGATCTAGATATCTTGCCCGGTTAGTTTTATCTGAGATGCGTATTGGTGTTGGAGAAGGTGCAATTAGAGATGGAATTTCTGGGGCTTTTAACATACCAGTTAGAGATGTTGAGCGGGCATTGCAAGTATCAAATGATTTTGGATATGTGGCTGAAATTTCCCGGAAAGGTGGCAGTCTTGGTTTGCAAGAAATAAAATTGGAAATTGGTAGACCAATTAGTTCAATGCTTGCTCAGGCGAGTACCATAGAAGATGCACTTGAAGTATGGGAAACAATAGCTGTTGAGCCAAAATATGACGGTGCGAGGATTCAAGCGCATTTTGATGGAGAGTCTATCCATATTTTTTCTCGTAACATGGAAGATGTTACAGATGCACTTCCAGAGGTGGTTGAATTTATAGAAGAATATCTTTCGGCACCTGCAATTCTTGATGGAGAAGTTGTTGCAATAGATGCAGATGGAAAGTCATTGCCATTTCAAGAAGTACTCCGCCGATTTAGGCGCAAACATAATATTGAAAAAGCAAGGAATGAGATTGAAATTACACCTTATTTTTTTGATTGCATGCATTTCAATGGAGAAGATCTTTTAGAGTCCCCTCTGACATCACGCAGGGCATGCCTTGAAACTGCACTTTCAAATGGAATATCATCTTTTTGGTTGGTTGATGAAGTTTCAGAGATAAAAAGAATAGATAAAATATCGTTGGAAAAAGGTTTTGAGGGAATTATGCTTAAGAACCCAGGATCGTTGTACAATCCAGGTAAACGTGGAAAAAATTGGTTGAAATGCAAACCAGGAGTGTCTACTTTGGATTGCATAATAACTGGTGCTGAATGGGGAGAGGGCAGAAGAGCCAAGTTTTTAGGAACGTTTGAGATGTCAGTTATTGGCTCGAATTCGGATTCAGGAATAGAATATAAAAAGATAGGCAGAGTTGGGACAGGCCTCACTGATTTACAACTACAAGAGCTTACAGAAATATTAAGTCCCAGTATAGAAACTCAAGTTGGAAAATATGTTGTTTTGGCCCCAACAACTATTTTAGAAGTTGGTTATGAAGAAATACAACGTTCGCAGAATTATTCTTCGGGGTATGCCCTTAGATTCCCACGGGTTGTTGCAATAAGAAAAGATAAAGAATTGAAACAAGCAGATACTTTCGAGACCATAGAAAGAATTTTTAATGGAACACGGTAGTTGAATAATATTAAACTTATTTTTCTGAACCTATGTGTGCCGCAACATCGGATTGGGTAATTATCCCAATTGCATCACCAGAACCCATAACTACGATTGCTTTGTAATGATAAAGTAAACTAGATATTTCATCCATGGTTGCGGTTTTACTTATTGTTGGAAAACTTTCACCCATGATTTCTGAAACCAATAACTCACTGATATCAGCATGTTTTTCACGCGATTTGATTATATTAGAATCACTTATAGAACCTACAGAAGAACCATCTAGGATGACTGGTAATTGAGAATAACCAGCTTCTTGCATCCGACGGATTGTGGTTTGAACCGTTTCTTTGGGAGATACGCTGATAATAGTTTTATGCATTAAATGCTCTGCACGAACTATCGTCCCAGATTCCGCGTCCAGGGCATTTACAATTCTTCGGAGCGTAGATAGTCTTGGATCCACGTCCCCGCCCTCTATTCTGGCTATCAGTGGTTGAGATACTCTAGCCCTAATTCCAAGTTCATTTTGAGTTAAACCAAGTTCTACCCGCTTGTTTTTTAACGAACGAGGGGAGGGCAACTCCATGAAGGTAATAACTGAGAGTTATAGATAAGCCTTTCCGGTATGAATTGAGGTTGATTTAGCACAACACAGGTACACAAAACGTTGGAGTTTTATGTGTAGGAATGAGTAGCAATGGATATATGACTACTACCCCGCACATTGATCCAAGAATCAACACAAGAATGAAATTGTTTTCTAACCCATATGCTCCGGAACTGGGAGAAACCACATCTCAAAAATTAAGTGGGAATGAGGTAGATAACGTAGTCAAAACAGGTACAACTACAGTGGGTTTAACAACTAATGAGGGGGTCGTGATGGCCACAGACATGCGAGCTAGTTTTGGTGGTCGTTTTGTTGCTAGTAAGGATGTTCAGAAAGTGGAACAAGTTCATCCAACAGCTGCAGTTACAATGTGTGGTTCTGTAGGAGGTGCCCAAGCTTTTATTCGCTCTTTGAAAGCTGAAACAAATCTATACTCCATGAGAAGGGGAAAAGAAATGAGTATTAAAGCCCTTGCTACGTTGTCGGGGAATTTCCTTAGAGGTAATTGGCAGTATATGATTTCCCCAATACTAGGGGGAGTAGATGAAGGAGGTAATTACGTATATAGTTTGGACCTTGGGGGTGCAGTTATGTTAGATAATTATGTATCCACAGGGAGTGGAATGCAATTGGCATATGGAGTGCTTGAAAATGAATATAAAGAAGGCATGAGCAATAAAAAAGCAGTGAAAGTTGCGGCTAATGCAATTAGAAGTGCTAGCCAAAGAGACACAGCTAGTGGGGATGGAATATATGTAGCAGTTATTACAAAAAATGGCGTTGACATCAAGGGATACAAAAAATTTGAAGATATAGTTACCTGATTGGAATTTATTTTAGAAAATTGGCGGAAATGAGGGTGAAATGATTAAATAGACATATTATTGAAAAATATTTTTCCAGATCCAGATGTTACATGGCCTATAACTGTCCCTCCAGTGGATTTTGAAAGATTGACGGCATTTTTTTCAGGGAGAGATGCCACGAACCCCATCCCCATGTTGAATGTGCCATACATCTCTTTGTCTGAAATGTTTCCAGTTTCTTGAATAAAATCAAAAATTGGGTTGCATTCCAGAGGATTGTCGATGACATAATTTAAAGAGTCCCCCATTCGTTTTATATTTGACCACCCACCCCCAGTAATGTGTGCAGCTGCATTCACTTTTTGCCCTTGTAAGAATGGCAATAGATTGGAATAGATACGCGTGGGTTTTAAAAGTAACTCCCCGATAGTTTGAGTAGAATTAGCCAAGCAGTGCGAATATTCAAAATTTGTTAGAATTGCATTTCTTGCAAGCGTATATCCATTTGAATGTAGACCACTAGACCCCCAACCTACAAGTACATCTCCAGATTTTGCTTTTGAGCTAAATACATCCTTCTTTGAAGAAATTCCAATGCAAGTTCCAGCGAGGTCGACACCAGAAACTATATCGGGTATGATTGCAGTTTCCCCACCCAAGAGAGTAATTGAAGCTTCTTGAATTCCTGAAGCTAGGCCCAGTCCAATTTGACGAGAAATTTCTTTATTTGGAGTGCCCATGGCCAAATAATCTACAAATGCAAGCGGTTTGATACCTGCAGCAATTAGGTCGTTTACATTCATTGCGATGCAATCGATGCCAATGGTAGAATAATCAGATAGAGATTCTGCAACCAGAATTTTTGTTCCGACTCCGTCCGTAGATACTGCTAGGTAAGAATCGCCTATATCCAACATACCTGCAAAACTATTTTGATCTATACCACCTATAGAATCGAGTAAAGCTTTTGTTGCAGCTTCGCTAGCAAGTATATCCACTCCTGATGAGGCATAGGTAAGCTCAATTGGAGGTTCCATAGATTTGTGGCAGTTTGCAATAGTAAAGAAATCTTCGATAATAACCTGATAAATAAGATATTGAAATTGCCTTACAAAGATGGGAGAATTGAATTAAAGAATATTTGAAATATATTTTCAATACCCAATAAAAGCATGTCGAAAAGTACAGAAATTCCACCTATTTCCGGTGCAATTAAAGGGATAATTATGAAGGGGAATAATAAACTAGCGATGAGACTTCCAATGTTGGTCATTGCAACAATTAGAATCAATTTGAATAGAGGTACGCTATGTAATTGAGATAGGAAATGTAAAACACCCACATCGTTAGTGGAAAATAATTCGCGGAGTCGTTCAAGATCTGACAATGATATAGAAATATACCTGAGTTCTATGTATCCGGCAAACCACCCTGGAGCGAGGAATGGGTTTAGACTAGTTGCCCAAGCAACTAGTCCCCCTACGAGGGCACTTTGCCAATGTGCCCCTGCAAGTTTAGCTAGAGAGGATGCAAATATTGCATTGAAAAGTACCCAAGAAATGAATAATTTAAGCAAGAATGTATTTTGGACACCTGCCATCAACAGTAAGACGAAAAATAAAATGAATGCTATTGAAATTGAATAGCCAATAAACTTCAAAATTGGAAATTTACGTGAATGATGTATTTTTACAAGGGATTCGAGCGAAGGAAGTTTTTTTGGGTTTGAAATATAGGTTTTTATTCCGGAAATGTGCCCTGCACCTACAACAGCAACTATGTTTTTTCCAGTGGAGGATAAAATCAATAATTGATGAGCAATATAAGCGTCCCTTTCATCTATAAGGGCTTGGGCACCAAGGGGTGAAAATTTACGGAACTCGAGAAGCATTGCTTCAACAATATCGGCGTTTTCTGTATCAAAAAAATCAGTTTCTTCGGAGGTAAATGAAGAATTGAAAATTGAGATTGTAGATAGAAGCTCCCAGATTAATTTTATTTTTTGGTTAAAAGACAAGTTGTTCCAAAATCGGTTAACTGTGATTTGAATGTCTCGGTCTACTAATGCTATTTCTATGTTGTTGGTTTTTGCTGTTTCTATTGCAGACTTCATATCTACACCGGGAGTAACACCGAAATGTTTTGCTATTTTGGCTTGGACAGTCGAAAGTAACCAATATGCTATAAATTGAAAAATTGCTTTGTTTCTGAGAAAATGAGTAGGGACTATTTCTTTTGGCTGATCTCCGCAAAGTTGTTTGTATCTGAGTTGATCAAGTTCTACTGCAACAATATCTGGTTGTTTTTGTTCAATTATTTTTTCAACTAAATCTGCACTTTCTATTGAAACATGAGAAGTTCCAATTATAGTGATGGAACCGGGAGAGGTCCCAGAAATCATAAAAATAATTAACCTTCCGGTGGTTTACATGTTTCGATAAAGGAGATTTATTTAAATAGGATAAAGATATATACATAGTATATATGTCCGATAAGGTTCGTTTATGCCCGCCGACTAATCGCGAATGCATGTTATGTGGTAGAAATGATGAATGGAATGGGGAGAGTGAAAATTGGGAAATTAAAATTGTAGATGGGGATTTAAAAAAAGGAGAGAGGTTTTGCATGCATGAATGGGATATAACAGGCACTCATAAACCAATTATAGAAATAATTTAATGGCGACAGGATACATAACAGTTCCAAGAGAAATTTCTGAAGAAATTGCAAATAAAATTGTTAAAGAGAGACTTGCAGCTTGCGTTAATATAATAGAGTGCAAATCCGTTTATGAGTGGGAGGGGGATGTGCAGACTGAAAATGAATGCATACTCATAGTTAAAACTTCAGAAGAGATATTTCAAGAAATGGTTTTGAGGGTAAAGGAATTAAGCCCGTATAAAATTTCATGCATTGAAAAATTTGATGAGGATTGGGTAGATATGGAATTTAAAGAGTGGCGAGATGGATTTATTCAAATAAGAAAGGGATAAACTTATTTTTTAGACAGGGAAGTCAATACTTCTAGCAGTCCTGAAGCGTTTGGAAGGGAAGTGACATGTTTTGCTGCGGCTTGTACATTGGGAGGTGCATTTGATACTGCGTAAGAATCACCAGTGGTAAGAAATAGCGGGATGTCATTCTCAGAATCTCCAATTGAAATGAAATCTGAAACACTGAGATGCAATCTATCAGAGATTGCTTTTAGTCCAACGCCCTTGTTAATTCCACGAGAAATTATATGGTACGCATATCCACTATCCACAATATCTAGTTCAAATGGATCAGCGTATTGTTTTAGAAGCTCTAAAGAAACATCATGCGATGCTGCTATTTCTGTGAGCCTCCAGCGATTGACCAAATCGGACCCAGGCCACCCATAATTATAACCTTCACCTCTAAACACGCGATCAAATTCTAAAAGTGAGGAAGTGTCATGAGTTAATATTATATCATTTTCATGGACTATTACACCCCCATTTTCCGCAACTACGAGTATATTAATCCCTATAAATTCGCAAAGAGCAATTGGGTAAGGCAATGCTTTTCCAGTTGCTATAACAATTGTACCTTCCCATCGCCTAAGATAATCTAAAACCCGACCTTCTATTGATCTATCTTCTCTAGACATAGTTCCGTCTATGTCGATGGCTATTGGAAAATTCACGACAAAAAAACTATTTATTCAGGGGAAATGAGCTTGTCGTTTGGTAAGTAAAATTAATCGAACATAGAAGGCCAACGTGCAGATGTTGCTAAAATTAAAATTAAGACTGTTCCAGAGAGACATAAAAATGCGAGAAGGAATAAGGAACTAAAATTCCTAAAGAAAAAAATAATAAAATCAATATAATTGAATTTAAACTAAATGAAGGAATATGATCTATGATTTCATTAGCAGGGAAACGAAAAGACCCTGCCATGAGACTAATTAGTACAGTCATCGTAGTTTTTCGATCAGTTGATAGAGAAAAATTGACTATTTTTGCTGAATTGATAATTCCAACTATAAGACCAGAAAGAAATATTGCGAGAGTGGATGTGGGTTGGATTAAATAATGATAATTACCAGTTAATAAAACAGGTAATGAAAATAAAAGTTTGTTGAAAGTTAAGACAATGAACTCATACATCCCAATAAGATAAAGTAGCGCTGCTCCCGATAGCCCAGGGAGTAACATTGCGAAACTTGCCATAACCCCTGCCATAAAAATTACAAAAACCCCAGGTGAATTTTGAATATTTGAAATGTTACCTGATAGAAAAAAAGATAATGAAAATGCAGCCATGATTAAGAGGATCCTAGTTGGAGAATCTGGATGAAATTCTGAACGTAGAAGGATTAAAGATACGAATAAAATTCCAAGAAAAAATGCATTTGAAAATGATCTGAAATTGGAAAAAATAAAAGATACTATAGTAGATAGTAAAAATACTGATGTCAGCATTCCAAGAAATAAAGGGATTAAGAAAGGTAGATCTAATTTTTCAAATGAGGCTTGTAAGTTTTTTTTCCATGAAGGATTTTTAATTGAGATAAGATTATATAAGAGATATAAATTAAATCCTGAAATGCAAGAAATAAGGCGATCGTATATGCCTATTATAAGTGCAATTGTACCCCCAGAAAGTCCAGGTATGATATTTGCGAATCCCATTAAAATTCCTTTGAAATAGATATCTAACTTTGGAAATGAAGATTTTTTAGCTGTAGGATTTGAATTATTTTGAGTCATTTTGGAAGTCTTTCAATTGGTTTATTTCAATTCAACATAGATATTATTTTCAATTCCATTTACTGCAGAATCAGGTATGTGGACAGACCACGTGTCTGTTTGGTAATAATCCCCAGAATTAACTGAGAAAGCATAAGGACCCGTAGAACGTACATTGGTGTTCGTGTACCCGTTTTGAGGGCCATATTCGCCATATCCTGTGGTTGAATATGGAAGGGTCATGGAGAATTTTCCTGAAGAATCAGAAGTTGCATATTGAATGTAATCAAATTCGGAAGTTGTTGTAGGAACATTCATAGTAACTTTTGCCATTATAACTGAATTTGGAGAGGTAATACCTGTGATTTTTGCACCAGGCACTCGTTCGAAAATTTTGACCCATGAAGAATCAGTGTGGACATAATATGGAGAAATTTGAATTACATCCGGTGAAGCATATACCAACCTATAGTGTTCAAGTGCGGAAATTGATTCTGTGGAGAACGTGCCTATCCCACCTATTTGAGAAGTTGGCGTGTTATCTACGAAAAACTCTGCCTCTTTCATTGTAGAGAATGTATGAAATGAAGATCCTCCAACGGGTTCAGATTTATTGTATTCTGGGTCAAATCCAGGTATGGGTTCCCAATCAATAACTAGTGGCAGGGGGTTTGCTGCACTTCCATGATAATGGTAAAGCCGCACCATTTGGCTTTTGTAATACGCAGATGGGTGAAGGAGGTGATATAAAGAATAAGTGTTTTGCCCAGTTTGTTGAAATAAAAGTTGTTGGAAATCGGATTGGGATACACCATCTTTGAATATTGTAGGTGCATAAAGTTTTACCCCAGGAGATACAATTTGCCAATCTAACATTACATATCTTACGCCAGAACCTTCGTTTAGAGTTTCAAGTATTTCTTCGGATTCCAACTCACTCTGAGAAAGTAAATAATTTGCTGCAATTGCAGCACCTTCTTGGAAAGGATTGGCTACAGGAATTCTTTCTGCCCTTAAAGTGATCCAATGGCCATAATCCCACCAAGACATAACCCCATAAGCCCCAAGAGGATATTCAAAGTCCCCAGCCCCACTAGGCCCTAAATGGTTTTGTTGAATTGTCGCGTAATAATCGATTTTGTTGGATGACCCCCCATAGGTACCTTCAGCAGGAGTATTTGTTTTCATCCATTGCAATGCAGAATCCCAGTAGACTACATCCCCCACAGGGATATCTTCTGAAATATTAAATACAGTAGATGATTGGATTGGGTTTGATTCAGTCCCCCCAATCTGCATTGGAATGGCAAGTGGAACTAAGAATAATAAAAATACAATAAAAATGACACCAATTTTACGGAGAGTGATAGACTTGAATTGGTATAATTTAAATAGATTAAATATATGCGCTATTACATATCCATTCAATATCACAAGAGGTATTGCGAAATAATAGTTGAATCTAACCTGTGTGAATGCCGACACACCAGTTACAAAAAACCATGTGAATAACAGTAACATTCCTGGCTTAGATTTTTCTTTATTTCGATAGTTTATCAGTGCCAATATAGGTGCAAAAAGTCCAGTGAAGAAAATAAATCCATATTCCCTACGAATGACATCGACCCAGCTGATACCAGATGAAGGATCTGAAAGAGATAACATTGATTGTGCTTCTGCTATGGTCTTAGTCCCTTCAGATATGTTGAATCCAAAAGTTCTAATTATATTTCTTCGTATGATTCCAAATACGTCGGGGAAAAGTAGATAAAAAACTAATGATAGAACAGATAAAAGAATTAAAATTGCAAGTGGATAACTCCACCGAGATAAACTATTATGTTTCCAAAAACGGGAGAGCCATGCTGAAAAGGAGCAAGCTATAGCCAGTGAAAATGCGAGCAGAGGATGGAGAAGTGAAAATGTTGTGACTCTAAAATTAAGACCAGACGTTAAGTGATCAGGGTTAGGTATATCTACAGAAAAAAGAAGTGCAATGCCAACAAAAAGCATGCTTGTAGTACCAATAAATGCTATGTAATCCAGGTTTAATCCAGAGATATGATCATGGAAGGATTGAAAGAGATAGAACAACGCGAAAATACCGATTAACAGTACCCCTGGTGGCCATATCCAAAGATAAACTAGTGTTGCAAAACCAGTTAAAATGCCCCAAAAGAGAGGTCTTTTTAAACGGTTTATGTCACGTGTTTCTACTAGTCCCCAGACGGGCCGGTCTTTCATACAGATAGTTAATGAGAATATTAACGTTAGAATCGCAAGAGATTGAAAAAATGGTTCCGCTACATGGTGATCTGCGAATCCTGCCAATCCCCTATGGAGAACTGTACCGGGTAAAAGAGAGAGAAGTATAACCGAGAATAATCCCCCAATTTTTCCAGAAAAATGCCTTCCGATGAGATATGTTGGGATTATAATTAATGACCCAATTATTGCGGGGGTGACTATGAGTATGTTTAGAACAGTTTCAACAGATGGATTTCCCAAGCCAATAATAAGTGCGATAGTGGCTATGATTTGGTCATATAGAGTTCCAAATTGACCCACATGAGTCCCATAGGGAAAATTGGTCCAAATATCAAAAGGCATTGTTGATGGCCAATTTAATATAGTATAGTTTACCATCCTGAGATGATACCAAGGATCATTTCCTGCTAGATATATTTGATTTTCTATGAAAAAAGAAGTATAGGATCGCATCCTAACCCAAAACATAAATAAAAATAAAAAAATAAGAGAAATTCCTACATATCGCTTTTCAATTAAGTGTTGAAGTTTAACAAATAAAGGGTTGACCAAAAGCGTACGTTTCATAGTTAATAACTCCAGCAAGACTGGAAAAACCTTATGACGTTAGAAATCAGTGGATAAATTAAGTAAGGTTGGTAAATATAGATAGAATAAACATCATAAAAATTTAGACTGATGGTACCTGTGTTAGGTGTTAGGATAAAATTAAGGAAATAAAAATGACATTGAGAAAAAATATAGGTATTAACCCCGCGTGTATGATTTATCAGGGAGATAGCCCACACCCAGCCCATAGAGTTTTTGGAGATTCTATTGATTGCGAATACATGCATTTTGAAGGCAGATTTAGAGATAATAACAGAAGAGGACCAGGCATAAAGAATATTTTTAGACGTGCTATGACAGGGATTGAAATTTCAAATAAATACAATGTAATAGTTGCAGAGGGTTCGTCTGTATTGCAAACAATGATGGTCCATAAAACGGCGAAAAACAGGAGGTCAAAATGCATATATTTGGCTGCTGATGAGACGTTTTATACATTGCAGAATAAGAAAACTAGGCATGTATGGAAACTTATCAAGCCATTTGTAAATAGATCCATAGATGGATGCATCGCAGTTAGTGATCTTGCATATGAATGGTGCGAGCCACATATAGGACATATTAGACATGAGGTTGTGCACCCACCAATAGATGATAAAAAATATAGTTCTTTGGTTAGTTTAAAGCCCAATTCTAGCCAGGAAAATTTTACAGTTGTTTCGATTGGAAATAATAGAGATTCAAAAAATTATGCTCTGTTGAATGAATCGTTTAGAAAAATTATAGACAGAGTAGATTCGACTGCCAAATTGATCATTGTGGGTTCGGGACATGAAAATGAAAAATATTCTGAGGAGAAATATGTATGGACTCCAGGAAATGTTTCTGTTGATGAATTAGCAGACATACTTAGCAGAGCTAGTGTCTATGTTCAGCCTTCAAAATCAGATGCATTTCCAGTTGCTAGCTTGGAGGCTATGCTTTCCGCAACCCCGACAATTGTGACCGATCAAGTTGGCACTAAGAACCTCGTCCCAAAAAATCAAGTTGTTTCTGCTACAGTTGATGGCTTGTATGAAGGCATCAAAAGACAGTATAGTATGAGTGAAAATGATAGGATTAAAACTGGAAATATTCACAGGGAGCAGGTATCAGGGTTAACCGAGAAAAATCAAGCTCAAAAATTTAATGATGCCATTGTGAAACTTACTAGAAATAATGAGTGATCTGAAGATTATTTTCGGATGAAAATGCAAGTATTTTCCTGCATTTCATAAGAGTATCCACCATGAATAAATATATCAATCATAGATTTCATTGAACCAAATTTATCATGGAATTCTATTAAAACCATAGGGCAATGTGCAGATATAATTTTAAATTCTTTTTGTATGAGATCAAACTCTTTTCCCTCCACATCTGCAACTAGAAAGAATTGATTCAAGTCATATTTCTTAACTATCTCTAGAAGATTAATTGTTGAAACCTCAACTGTAGTCTTTGATGTAGTTGTTATATGATTGGATTCAAATGGGCCACCTATATCCAACATGACATTGGATACGTGTGAAGAATATGCATAGGGGATTATTTCAAAATTACAATTATTTAAAAGTTTATTTGATTTTAGTAAACTCAATATATTCGGATTTGGTTCAACCACAATCTGCTTATTAAGTGGATTGATTTTTTTCCCTATAATGCAGGAAATGAAACCGATACCTCCTCCAAATTCTACAACATCTAAATCCTGTTGAAAATGTTTCGTGATTAAATTGAACTCTTGTTCCTCGTATTTTTGAGAGAAAAGATGATATTTAACAGAATTAGTAATCTGGGGATTGTTTACGTTTAGATCGACCCCATGTGACACAATTTTTCCCCCGTTTAAGGTGACCCATGTCCCTATTATATTTGCTATAATTTGATACTCGAATGCACCACATAGCCTCCCCCAGATAGAGATTAAATTGGGTAATATTGTGCCCAAGTAGTTTGAATATTTTTTCATAGTTGATAAGCAGATATTTTGAGGACTTAATCGACTCCTCGGGACAACCTTGTATCGCCGATTAGATATTTGATCATTCCTGCTATGAAAAAATAATTTCCAAGTGAATTGAGGAGGAAATGTGGCAAAATGTACACAGATTTGTATTTTATACTCTCAAATAGTATTTTAATTGATTTTAAACAGAAAGGAATTCCAAATACCAGTATAGATTCATTTTTTGTGACTATAAAAATAATTATAGCAAATAAAATTCCTAAAACATAAAAGATTGGTGCAAGAATTGAAAGATCTCGTAGCCCACGTTTCAAGCCAGCATATTTCAGATAGGGAAAGAATGTCCGACCATACCATTCCTGTTGTTTGAAAATTTCAGTGATAGAATTAAATCGCCCATACCTAACACATTTTTCTTCCAGTACTATTACACCCCCAGATTGTTTTGAAATACTCCGTACTTTGTTATAGAAGGTCCAATCTTCCCTGAACCCAAGTGGCTCGAATCCACCTGCAATTTCAAACATATCAGAACGATAAAAATGCGCAGGAGGAGGTGGAGAATTGCTTTGTGTGTCGATTAATTGAACTATATCCTCCACAGGAGAATATGATTTCATCAGAAATGAATCCCTAATCGAATTTGCTACAGTCCTGACTGCAACAATTTTTGGATCAGTATTGAAATGAGTCATTGCATGGGATATGAAATTTTGACTCAGGACTAGATCCCCATCAATGAAGCAACAAATATCAGCTTTGTATTCGTTTATAGCATGTCTTGCCCCTTGATTTCTTGCCAAGGGGAGAGATTTTTGTTCACCCGTTTCATATATAACAGTTGCCCCATTGGTTTCCGCTATTTCAACGGTTTTGTCTGTTGAACCCCCATCTACGATGATGATAGTTTTATGGGGGTAAGCATCACTTTTTAGGCTCTGAATTAAATTTCCAATTTGGGCTTCTTCATTTAAAGTAGGGATTATGATAGCACAGAATAACATAGTGTTTGTTCCTTAGTAAGTTCAGATACAGTTTTAATTTGACTTCGGATTTTAATATATCTTCGAGTATGTTCCAAAGGAGAAATCGTAGAGGCTAACTATAAGGTTGTCGTATAGCACAGTAATAATAGATATGCCGCATGTTTCTCAAAATGGTTACCAATATTACTCGATTCATGATATCGTAAATATTCGAACAAATGTTGATTTGCCGGTTCCAGAGTATTTTAGAGTGGATTTATCTGACATGTCAGGACCAATAGACATAGATGTTATAGAAGAATCCACTTTACTACCTTTTTCTGAAAATGAAATGTACCGTTGTAGTATTTTTTTCATGGGGCATGATGAACATAGACTGGCAATTGATTATAGATTGCCTCTTTTAAATGTTAAACTCCTAATTGAAAATCTCAGTGGTAATACTAGAATATCTTTTACGAAAGGTTTCAAACGATTTGGAGATCTTACAAACTTATTCAATACTGTTTTATTATTTAAATTTATTCAAAGTGGCCATACTTTCGTCCATTCTGGGTGCATTTCAAGTGGAGAGGATTGCCACCTTATTTCGGGCATGAGGGATACAGGGAAGACGTCGACTGTTCTTTCAATAGTGGATGGCAGAGATAAGAAATTTATGTCTGATGATTTGACTATAATATCAGGAGATGGGCGGGCATATTCATACCCTACTTCTGTTGGAATTTCACCATACACATTAACAGGAAAAATTGTTGATCACAAGCATCCTAAATGGAAGAAATGGATAGCTAAGCACCAGTTACTATTATTTGGACTTGAGGCCGTGGTTAATTTTGAAATCAGTAAGAGAATAGATATTTCAGAAAAATTTATTTCGAAAACTGGAAAAATCAATAATGTATTTCTGTTACGGTCTTCGAAAGATAATAGAATTTCAAAAATTGATTCTTCGGTTGCAGTGCAAAAATTGCTTATGACAACAACAGAACTTATCGACCCATTTAGAATTTATTCTTTGAATTTCTATTCATATTATACAGGTTTTGATTCTGCAAATATTTTTGAGCTAGAAAAGAAAATAATAGAGGATGCAATGACTAACTCAAATTGTTATGAAGTTTGTGCGAATGATGTTGATGGTTTTCACCGTTTGATTCAAAATGAAGTTGAATTATAAAAATTAAGATTCTTCAGTATTTTGAAGAATTAGTAACGGATATTGAGAAAGATCGTTTGATTTGATTTCGAAGCATTTTGTTGAAGATAATCCAGAAAGTAAAATTTGACGCATGCCATCTGCTTTTTTCATGAGATCGTAACCGAAGAAATAGGCATAGTAATTTAAAATGAAGCTTCCGAATAAATTGTGAGTATCTAAATGCTGGATTATTGCCCTAGATACTGCATCGGAAGAGGATATGGGTGATGCACAGTTTTCAGACCCTCCAACGATAAGAAATAGATAAGAACATACAGATTCATCCGCGATGAGATGTTCTGGCATTTCAAGATTTTTAGATTTATATAGCCAAGGGAATTTGCCGAATATCAAAGATATCAGAGGTATTCGTGCAAGTTTACTACTGAATAGTGAGTTAACAGATAATTCAGGTAGAGCTTGGTTTTCAAGAACATAAGGCCCAGTTCCAATCTTCCCGGGGTATGAAAATACATTTCCAGATTTTCCGATAATTGAGAGATCATCTGACATAAAAAGACGGGTTTTGCCATCAACGAGGGAAAGTGTGGTGAAAGTTTTTCCAGTACTCCCCATCGCAGGGATTATAATTGCCCCGTTATCAGAAGTAAGGCATCCAGAATGTAAAAATGAATATCCCTTTTCAAGAAGTTTTAATTGAATGATTAGATTGACCAAGGTATTTATATGTTTTTTTGATCTATTTACAAATCCATCTGTAACACATATTTCAGTATTACCGGATAGGTCACTGAGAGAGATTTTCAAGTCTAGAGATTCGTAATCAATTACAAGAGAGTTTTCTTGTTTCCAAACTGCATAGTCTTTTCTTTTTTTCTTATCGGACCTAGGGACATCATACTGATTCATGTCACATTGGGTGACAGTTAAATCGGGTTGGGATATTGGCGGGCATGAAAAATAATTAGGTATTGGAAGACCTATGTTTGATTTTACAGTAACTAGATTGTGGATTGAATAATATTCTTCCATTTGTAAAACCTCCTTTTAGTATTTATTACACCATAACGCTCTGTGAACACTTTAACGATATCCCGAGGATATGCGCTGAAATCATTTGAAATTGCATCGAGATCTCTAGAAACTAAATCATTGAATACCTTCCTTGCACGTATTTGGATCATTTTTCGGATGGTAAAGTTCCAATTAAAGAAAAATGGATCATAAGAGGGTTGATACTTATGTTTGATTAATTCTGGATCTGAAATATCAAAATATTCCTCAAAGAGTTGATAATTAATTGAACTTGAAGCATTTAAAAACATACAGAGTGATTCCATCCAACCATGTTTAGATGCAGTTTTTATGAGAAATTTTGTGGAGACATTATTAGATGAAAATAATAATGAAAGTTCTAGTACATTATGCAGGCTTACCCTCATATTTCCACGCTCATATAGCATATGTGCTGCTATGATTAAAACTTCAAATTCCGGAGAAACTACAGGGAAATTCATTCCATAAAAAGTACGAGTTTGTATTGAGTTTAGTGTTTCAATTGGGTCTAAATATATCACTTTTCTCCATGCTATTTCCCCATGGAGATGGATATTTACAAGGATACCATCTATAGTTGAGAGACATAGGAGTTTATGAGGATCTGGATCTACACTGACATCATATGAGTTGTTGGTTAAGACTTCTCCGGCTTTTTCTAAATCGCTCACTAGTATATCGATATCTCCAATAGGTTTTGCCACTACAGGAAGTGATTTGATAACAGCAGATTTGATTCCAAAACTATCAAGTTCGTTTATTATACGAGAAACTTCTGTTAGGATAAAAATATCAGTTTTTTTATCTGAAAAATGAGGAAGATCGTACCCCAGATCTCTTAGTATAGCGGAAAGATGATTTATTTTAATAAACTGTTCAGGCAGTGGGGCAGGGAGAGGAAATGAATTTGTAGCGTTTTCTTTGGCTATAGAGGTTACTACTTGCTCACTGGGTCGGAGGTGCATTCTATTTCGTGATTAAGTTAGCAGAATATAAGATTCTATTGAAATCGTTCAATCGACATTTGAATCTCCCATACATTTTTTATATGAAATTTAATACATAGTAACGACAAAGATTATTTTCTGCTGTTCAAATACAAAAAAAAACTATATGAGTTTTTTTTTATCCGGGTTAAAAAATCAAAAAATGGCCTCATGGATATTCCAAGGTTTTCTTCTACAAGGAATTGTACCGAATCAAAAGAATAAGCATATATTTGAATTAATGTGTTGAAAGGTTTTTTAAATGAAAATGATCGCAATATTTTTAAAAGTCGGATGGATACAACAGTCCTTAAATTAAATTGGTGAGGAAGCTTTAGAATCGAAGAATTTTCATCCAGAGGCGTGTAAAGATGATTTTTCATAGAAGATACAAAGTCCAGATAGTATTTAAATTCTGATTTCCAGTGATAATTTTTTGCTAATGAATTTAGATCTAAATATTCATTTGATGAGTCCTCAAGTAGTTCTTGTAAATACAAAGTATGCAGGATGTCGAATAAGGAAATTTGATTATGTTTGAATACGCTGTGGGCTGCAGTTATTAACAGGTCGTGATGCGTTGCTGGAGAAGGTATCGATACACCATCTATGAATCTTTCTTGAGATTGGTCAATAATAGATTGAGAATCTACATAGCACACCCTGCGCCACGATAAATGATGATGTACATCGATCGACACTCTAACACCATTTACTTTTTTTACATAAGTACTCCTATGAGGCTCAGAATCATCCTCTATTGAGTATCCAATTGATTCCAGACTTGTTGATAGATTGGTTCTGTCAATTGCCAGGATATCTATGTCGCTGGATAATTTTAATAGATACGGGAATTTTATAACTACAAACTTGATATCTTTTTCCTGCAGAGTCAGGGATATTTTTTTAAGTTCAGTTAGAATAGTGTTGAAAGCAAATAATTCTTGATCTATTTTTGGGAGATCAAGGCCATGATCGTGGAGAAGGATGGATAGATTATTTTTCGATGAGTAATCAGATATTATATCTATATCAAATGCACCTATATTTGAAAAAAATAGAGATATAGTTTTGTTGATTTTTTCTTGCATATTATATTAGACTCCTGAACTCTTCTGCATATTTCTGAGAAACGACATCTAGACTGTAGTTAGTTGAAACTATATCATAGGCATAGTTACCCATTTGAGATGATAGTTTTGTGTCTGACAAAATTTGAATAAGCTTTTCAGAAAGATCGCTTGTTTCTGTGGAATGTAATAAATATCCAGTTATCCCATCTATAATCATACTATTGTGAGGTTCGTTCATGCTGATAACTGGCCTTCCAGTTGCCATTGCTTCTAGTGCAGGTTGATTCCAACCATCAGATTGTGAAAGGTGGCAGAATACAGTGCAAGATTTATAGAGAGCTACGAGTTGTTCTGCAGAAACGTTTCCATGAAAATGCACATATGGTTTAGTTCCATTTTGAGATGACTTGTATTCTAGAATAGAACGTTGAGGGCCCTCACCAACTATATCTATTTGGACGTCTGGTACTTCTTTGATAATAATAGGTAATGCGTTTATGAGTGAATCGATATTCCTTCTCTGGATTAAACGACTGACAACTAAAATGCGCGGTGAAGTTGGAAATTCAGCGTGGGAGAATATGTTCTGATTGACACCATAAGGTATTACCCCTATATTTTCGATAGGCAAATTGTTAGAATAGTATTGTTTTGCGTGTTCATTTACAGTTATAAGTCTATCTGGAGAAGATAGAGTTTTCTTGAATTTTGGCATATATAGGAAAGATTTGCCTATTTTTCGTAGAGTTGGAGACTTCAATATCCCGTTTACTTCATCGCTTAAACGAGGATGTGGTGTTTCGCACATGCCGATTAGGAAAGGGAAATTGGAATCTTTTGCAAATTTTGCAAGAGGCGTGTATTCTGGCTCATGGAAATATAAATGAGACAGTATTGTTTCTGTAGAATCATCTGTGTAATTTCCAATAAGATTTTTGACTTCATTGAAAGAATCTACAGTGATTAATTTAAGAGATGGGTTTATAGGGTGGATTAGATCAGTTCCACGAGAAAATGAGATTACTTCTATGTTTTTTATACTAGCAATTGAAGATAACAATTCATAACCAATGCTGCCAATTGCACCGCCATAATAACTATGATGGTCATTTAACCTAAGAAGTGAAAGATTTATAATTCTCAAATTTCAAACACCTTTTCATATACTTTGAGAGTCTCCTTTGAAGTTTTTTCCCAAGAAAACTTGTTACTTCGTTCTAGAGCTTTTACATCTGTTTCCACATCCATTTTGCTAAGAATATGACTGCATAATTTGGAAATTTTAACATTGTTCATATCGATTGCTTCATTTGGGCCAAGAATTTCAGGTATGCTTGCACGATCATTTGCCACAGTTGGGACTCCACATGCCATAGATTCCAAGATGGGAAGTCCAAATCCTTCATAATCGGAAGTATGCAAGTAAAGATTTGCAGAATTGTATAATAATGGTAATTTGTTTTCAGGAATCCAGCCCATATTTATAACTCCATCGAGAGGCAGATGGCCCCCATATCCAATTTTTAATAATTGTATTTTGGGGTTTATTTTGCGGATTTCATGTAAAATTTTTCCCACGATATCCATGCGCTTATGCCTTTGATTAGAGGACACCACCAGAATATAGATCCCTTCGGGGTCTAATCCTAGTTTGGCCCTAGAATCTATTTTTTCCATTGGGTAAAAGACTGAATGGTCCACGCCTTGATGGACTACATGTATAATGCATGGGTCGATATCTAGATGGCTTAGAATCTCTTTTTTGGTGAAATTTGATATTGCGATTATACCATCAGATTTTTTAAGTGCAGAGGGAGTTAATTTCCATTGAATTTTCGTAGAAATATCATGATTACTATCAGATATAAGCGGAAGTATATCATGCACTGTTACAATGAATTTACTAGGGTTTGAAAAATAAATTGCAGGAGCAATTGTCTGAAAAGTTGCGTGTACAATATCAGAATTGTGAGTCCGATAGTCTAGCTTCCAAGATAATGCAGTGGAACCCATAATTTTGCTTTCACGGCGGAATACACGACTCACACATCCAGGCATTAGAGACCCCATTCCAGAAAAAAGTTCATCCTCATATCGCCTAGTTGCGAACATGGGATGACTTTGTTTGGATATGTTCCAATGTGTTACTTTCATGGGGAGATGTTTTAATGCACTTTTGAATGACCATAAAAAGATCGGTTCTGGTGATTTTTCCTTGCAACATAACAGAAGCGTTAGAGATTATATAAAATATACACTAGAAATATGAATGGCGTTATTAAGAAAATAAACTAATTATATAACGGATTCCATTTAAATTTATTCCTGTAAGGGATTCAAAATGGGAAAGTAGAAGTTCCTCTTCGGGGCCAATTGATTCAGATACTATAATCGCTAAAAAGTATATAAATAGGAATAGAATGGATAATAGTAACAAGCCAGTATTATTGAGAGATAAAACTACAAATAGAATATATATAGAACTTGCAGCCAAAGTTGCAATAGTCCCAAGCTTTATAAGAGGTTTGGAGAAGGGTAGGATCCCAGTTATCCAATAAAGTTCTATGGAATTAAGTAGATTTATGCATATATAAGAGATTGTTGTCGCTATTGCAGCACCAATAAAAGAATACTCGGGTATTAGGAGTATATTCAAAATTATATTTAGGATTCCCGCGACGGTACTGTTAAATAAGATATATTTTGTTTTTCCAATAGCGAGTAATGTTGTTTCATTGAGTCCAGTGATGGCGTTAAAAAGAAACCCGATGGATAGAATTGAAAGTCCAACACTACCTGATATGTAAGCATCGCCAAAAAAGAACTGGATTATTACCTCAGGAAAAAGGAAAAGAGATAGAAATATGGGGAATGATGGGATGAATATCCATTTCGAAACTACGGAGTACATTTCTTTCATTCTTAGGAGTTGGTTTTGTGAGTGTAACTCTGATAAAATTGGCATTGACAAGAAATTAAATGAATTGAGAAAGACGATTAAAAGAGCAGATAGTGGAAAAATAACAGCATATATTCCTACTTCTGATGCGGTATGGAAATAAGCCAATAAGATTGTGTCCGCGTCAACGAATAATAATGCCATCATGGTGGAAATTGCTAGAGGAGAAGAAAATTTAATTAAATCATTAAAGTGGTATTCTGGTTCGACTCTATAGAATATTTCAGTGTATTTATAAATTGCATAGATGCCCACTAATGCTGTCACTGCATATGCCAATGTATAAGTCCAAGCTACTCGAACTGTGGAAATCCCAAATATTAGAACTACAATCAACAAAGTGAACCGAGATACAGGTAGAATTATATTCTTCATAAACACAGTGGTAGAAGCCCGTTTAATACCTTGCATTCCTCCAACTACCATCCGTGTGAATGCTGCGAAAGGCAATGCTATTGCGAATATTTTTAGAATAGGGGACAGAGACTCATTTGAAAATACAAAGACAGCAATTTGTTCTGAAAAAAAGAACAGCATAGACCCCAAAATCAAAGATGTTGAGACAGTAATGGAAAATGCAGAAATAAGAATCCCTTTCCTACTTTCGGGCGAGGTTAATCTAGGCAAATATCGTGCGAGTCCATGGTGGAGACCTAGTAAAACAAAGGTTGTGGAAATTGAAAGAATTATTATTCCAATAGATACCACCCCATAAGCGTAAGTTCCTAGAAAACGTGCAATAAAAATTTTTGCTGTGAAAGCAATTCCAAGTTCAAATATGGTGCCTAAAAAGATTAGACCACTACCAGAAACGATTGATATTGAATCTGAGGACTTAGACATTGTTATAAGTGAATCCGCCAGAAATATTAGAGTTTTGGTTAGTGTAAATGGAGAATTTATTCGGTTGGGCTTTAAAAAAGCTTATAAGTTCAATGAGGATAATTTCATAGTATGAAGCTCCCCTCAACAATTTTTTGGAAAGGGGATAGTGAAACGATTAAAATTGGAATAATAGGAGCAGGGAACATAACAGAATCAATTCATTTGCCAATTTTATCAGAGTACCCCGGTACAGAAATAAGTTATATTGCAGATGTGGACATGGATAGGGCAGAAAGATTATCTAAAATGGGTGGATGCGTTCCGATTCAAATTGAAGAACGCATAGATACTTTACCCGAGTGCGATGTTGTCCTTCTTGCCATACCAGTAGGAGTTAGAAGAGAGTATATAGAAGAATTTTCTAAGAGAAAGACACCAATTTTTTCAGAAAAACCGTTTGCAAAGAATACAGAGGACCATCTAGATTTCATTAGGTTGAATAAAGAGATGACCTGCAATTATATGAGAACGTGGTTCTCTTCAACAAAGCAGATGGGAGATATTGTTGAATCAGAGATATTTGGACAATTGGAGAGTGTAGAAATAAAAGAAGGTTTGGTCAATAATGTAGGAATGGGAAAAGAACATTATAGGAATAACTATAGATTGGCTGGTGGCGGTGTCTTGATGGAGAGTGGATGCCACACCATTAGTCAAATTGCACATATATTAAGAGAATACGACATAGTTGTTGAAACGTCTAAAATTATATGGAAAAATGGGTTAGATATATCCGTAGAAACAAACATGAGGGCTACAAAGGATTCTATTGTAGAAGTGAAATATGATATTGGCCGGGTTGAATTTGCAGAAGCCAGTGCTAAATTTCAGTTTCAAAACGCGAGAGTTGAATTTGATCATACTGGGTCAAGTTCCAAATTGAAAATATATAAAGAAGGAGTAGAGGATGCAGTGGTAATTGAAAATTGGAATAGTGCGACATCGTTTGGAGAAGGGGTTTTTTTAAAATGGGCAGAGTTCATTGAATCCATCCAATCTAAAGATTCAATGGATATTAACAGAATGACAGGTTTAGAAGTAACTAAAATCATAACAAGTATTTATGAAAAATCAGAGAGTGAGAACATATGAAAATTGGTTTGATAAGTTCTAATGGGGTCAATTCTGCAGATGCCATGTTAGAAATTGAATTGGGAGAACTTCTACGAGAAAATGGCCAAGAAATAATCCCCGTAATTCAAAGTGAAATAGGATCTGCAGGAATAATATCCAAGGGGTTTTCATATAGAATTGCTGATGTATCTCAAAAGGAAGATGCAAAAAATATATTGCCAGAATTTGACGTTATTATTTTGACTAAAGAAGCCTCTCCAAAACCGCCTCATGGGAACCCCAGAAGATCACATGTGTTGAATAAAAGTGTGATTGATAATATAATCGAATATACTAGAGCTGATGCGAGAATAATTTATTTAAGTTCGATAAGTGTTTTAGGAGAAAAATTATCAGAAAAATATAAACAAGACATTCTTTCAAAAGAAAAGAAATTTGTGGAGAATCGATTGAGAATTAAAAGTTTTTTGGGTCAAAAAAAGGTATACATATTAAGGATTGGACATGTTATGGGCATTGGGCAGCAGCAGACGAAAGAATTAATTAAAAAACTAGAAAATGGAGGGAGCATATACGTCGATGCAGATGGAAATTTGGAATCCAATATTATCCACATATCTGTGTTGGTCAAAATCATTGTTATGTGCCAACGTGGAGAGATAAATCCTGGAAAATATATAGTTGTCAATACGCCCCAATGGACTTGGAAAGATGTGATAGAGTATTATGCCCCTGATAAATCAGAGATATACTTCTATGGAAAAAAAGATGCAAAAAGAAAATCAATACTGGGTATGATTTTATCAATTGCATGGGGGATTGCAGAGAAACAAAAACAAAGATTGGTTCCATTATTGACATACCTTCCAGAAGAAGTGAATAGCAAAGTATTGAATAAACATCGAAATGGAGAAAGTCGATTGATCATGAATAGTGTTAAAGATAAAATTGGATTGAAGATGGAGATGTTTTCGTACCGTCCTGTTAAAGAATCTAATTTATTGAAAGTGGAGGTTAAAGAAATTCTTGAGAGATATGAAGAAGATAAAATTAAGGATTAAATTCCATTGAAAAAAATAGTAAAATTAATATAAAATATTTTTGGAAAATGGAAAGATTTAAGCATATTAGACATGAATATTACCACAAGTTATGGCAAATAAACCTGCAGTGGAAGTTAAAAACCTAACAAAAAGATTCGTCAGCGGTGGCGGAAGTGTAGTAGATGCTGTGAAAAATCTTAGTTTTGAAGTGCCCGAGGGAGAACTATTTACATTACTTGGACCATCGGGATGTGGTAAGACAACTACCCTTAGAGCTTTGGCAGGATTTGAAGATGTAACAGATGGTCAAATAAAACTTCATGGAAATGTTGTTTCGACAGGAGATTTAAACGTCCCGCCAGAAAGAAGAGGAATTGGTTTTGTATTCCAATCGTATGCTGTTTGGCCACATATGACTGCAAGAGAAAATATTTTGTATGCTTTGAAGAATCAAGGTTATAAGAAAGATAGACGAGAAGATAGAGTTCAAGAAGCACTTGCTCTTGTGGGATTGACAGGCGGTAATGTTGAAGATAGATACCCATCTGAGCTTTCTGGAGGACAACAACAACGTGTTGCTTTTGCACGGGCTATTTCTTACGAACCTAAATTACTTCTGATGGATGAACCACTATCAAATTTGGATTTCCAGTTAAGAAAGAGGATGCGCCAAAGTATATTGGACATTTTAGAAGAGATTAAAGTAACTACAGTTTATGTTACACATGATCAAGAAGAGGCTTTTGAAATTTCTGATGACATTTGTGTTATGAAAGATGGCATTAAAATGCAGCAAGGAACTCCTGAACAGCTATATGACTCACCCACATCTCCTTTCGTGGCGAATTTCATAGGAGAGGCAAATGTATATAATGCAGAAGTCGAGTCCAAAACAAAGTCAACTGCGAATATAAGCATCGCGGGTGAGAAAAAGAAATTACAAATGGTTTGCAGACATTCTGGTGATACGGATTTGGATAACCCCGTGGTGGTTATCAGACCAGAAAGAATAGCTATAGATATTGCTAAAAAAACAGCTAAGGGAGCAGTTCAAAAGTATAATAAAACAAGTGAAGTTAATCAATATCAGGGTGAAATTACTCACAAGATATTTAGAGGAGCTTCAGTTTATTATACTATTTTAGTTGGAGATACGAGTATGTCAGCTAGGTCTGTTCAAAGTAAAATGGATATTGGATCAGTTGTTGATATTAATATAGCTAGAAAGGATGCATTAGTAATCCAAGGCGCAACTAACTAGATTTATTGGAATATTAATATAAAAATATTTATAAAACGCTATTTTATTATTCTTTGAGATAGATATTTCCAGATTCTGTAACTATATTGAAAACTTTTAGAGAAACTTCTGAATCTCCACAGTGATGTCCGGTTGAAAGATCAAATTCCCAGCCATGCCAAGGGCATGAAATTGTAAAACTAGTTTCAGAAAAATATTCGTCTAACCGTTTGCCTGCTTCTACGAAAGAAGCTTCTAGTTTGGGAAGAACTGCCCCCTGTGAAAGAGGTCCACGCTGATGTGGACAGACAGCCTCTATGGCATAGTAACTATCGTTAACATTTAAAACTACCACAGGTGTGTCTTGGAAATTTACCACTTTTTTAGACCCGTTTGGAAGATCTTTTTCTGAACATACTAATACTGAATTCATATGCCGAACACCTTTTCAGCGGTTTTTCCAAGAACCATACTTTTTTGATCATCGGTTAAAAAGTTCAAGTCAGTTATAACACTAGGCCGATCATAATCCCAATGAGGATAATCTGAAGCATACATGAGATGTTCTGGCCCGCCAATCATATTTACGATTTGTTCAAGATGCTCTTCGTTTTCTGGGGATTCAAGGGGCTGGGTGCCATAGTAAAACTCCTGCATGTATTTTGAAGGTTTCTTTGTTAATAATGGAGCTTCAGATCGCCTCTTCATATATTCTGCATCGAGACGATGCATCATTAGAGGGACCCAAAAAATACCAGATTCTTGGAATATTATGTCAATTCCAGGATATTTTTCTGGGACTCCTTGAACAACTAAGCTAACTATTTGTGCCATATTATTCCAAAGAAATCCTAAAGTGTGAGTTTCCAAGAATTTTCTATATCCGCGTATAAAGAAATTATCCACACTAGATCCGCCTGCATGGAATACCACAGGAAGTTTTCTGTCCTGGCATGCCTCATATATTAAGTCATATCTTCTATCACCAAGAGGAGGCTCTGGCCCCGCGGTGACCAGGCAGAGACCAACGATTCCTTTTTCATCTGCAACCCGATCTATAAGGGCCACAGATTCTTCTGTGTCTTGGAATGGCGCTACGACATACGTATAAATTCCTTCAGATGGATTAACTACTTTGTCGAGCATGTAGTCCACATACCCATTCGCAAGTGGAACGGCTATTTCGTCACTAGATAGTTTTCCAAATGAAAGCATTTTATTTGGCAATAATATTATTTTGTCAAGCCCGACATGTTTCATTACTGCAGGTATTTCTTCTGGTGCCATATCATTTTGAGGATAAGAAGTTACATTTCTCATTATCCTCCCACCAACCCACCGATCCCCAGTACTTCCAGGTATGAATCGGCCCCTGGTAGCACCTGAAAATCGAGATTTCCAAGGCTCGTCCAGATAATGTGCAAAATCGTGGAGAGGTTCAAAAAAATGGGCATCTACATCCACAACTGAATAGTTTCGGTTTCCCATGAGATTTGAACGTGGTTGAGGTTTAAAAAGACAGAGATTATTTTTGCGAGTTTTATTAAAACAATACCCTGAATCCAATATGACATTTTATACTACCTGAATATTCCATCATCTATACGAACCATGAATGAATCCCGTTATAAATATATGTTGAACCAAGTTGAGGGGTTGGTTAGTGAACACTCTGATTTTGCGCCACAATCAATGACTTACGAAATACTACTAGTAACGAGATGATCAGATTCATGTTGGCGCATTTCTTATAATTAAAGAATGGTATATGACCTTGGTTTGCATCAATTCAACCCAAGGTCATTAGATATTAGGTCAGTGGCATATATATTCATTGCACTTTGTAATCCATCCAACCCCCCGTGCAGACCATATATCGACTTTGGTAGGAACCACTTACATGGATAGACCGAATCCCCCCCCCTATAATAATGAAAATGTCGCCCCATATCATAGGAATTAAAATGAATCCATTATTTCCCTAGAAATTAATTCCATATCAAAATAAAAATCTTGTAAATTATTTACTGCAATGACCATTGCGGGAAAATGGGTCACCCCCATATCGATGTAAAGTTGTAATTTTTCCACTATTTCGTCAGAGGTTCCAATCAAATTCCCATTAATAAGTTCTTCATTGTTCATTCCTTTCAAGGTAGAATTGGATAGAGATAAAAGATGAGAATACTGATGGGATTGCATGAATTTTTTTTGTGCAGATTTAGTGTCCTTTGATACACATATAGTGAATTGGGGCGCTATATCTATATCGGAAATTGAACGTCCATGAGAATTGATTAAATCTGAAAGAAGGTTTAGTTTATTTTGGAGATTGGGAGGAGATAGACCAGCCGGTAGCCATCCATGACCCCATTTAGCAGTTCTTTCTAATGATTTATCATGATTGCCCCCAATATAAATTGGAAATGGGTTTTGTTTTGGGCGCGGGTATAAATCTAAGTTGTTGAATTTTATATATTTTGAATCATAGCTTGATTGACCAGATAACAGAGAAACTATAGCCTTAATTGAATGGTCTGTTAAATTACCACGATGAGCGGAATTATTAGGGTTTAAAGCAGAGAATTCTTCTAAGTATGCACCGACTCCGACTCCAAAAAGAAGCCTACCATCGGACAAATGATCTAAAGTTGCAACTTGTTTTGCCAACCAGACTACATTTCTCAAGGGCAAAACCGCGACAGATGTGTTTAACCGAATAGTTTTGGTTATGGCTGCTATATAAGAAAAGGTCGTGAATAATTCATAATATTTAGGTGCTTCTGTCCAAGAATTAGATACATAATTTGCAGGGATTATGTGATCGTTCCCCCCTAAGGAATCAAATCCAAGTAACTCTGCTTTTAATGAAATGGTTATTAAATCAGATGATTCACAGAAAGGAACTGGGTAATTTAATCCTTCGCGAGCTGTTGGATACCCTAGTCCAAATTTTATGTCATTCATGGTTAAATTTCTTGAATGACAGAGTCATAAAATAATTCAATGGAATCTATAGCTGTATTTTCTGAATTATTAAAGGGAAGTATAGAGAAATGAGATATCCCTATATCGATTAATTTTAAAATGTGGTCTAGACATTGTTGAGGAGTTCCAGCAATGGCAAATAATTCAATGATTTCTCGGGGGACTTTACTTCTAAGTTCTAGTTTTGTCAATGAATTTATATTCTTTATGCCCATTACAGAATCAATTGATTTGGCAGATATTCCGAATGACTCTAGTGTGCTGCGCGGGACTGCATCTTGGACTAGTTGGGCTGTAAAAGGTGCCACTGCGTCAAGTGCTGCGGCCCTGTCATGACAAATTGAGAGAAATGACCAGCAAATTAGATCTATATCTTTGAAATTTCTCCCAGTGGATTCTGCACCCACTTTTACACGATTGGTGGCATATTTCATTGCATCTACAGATGTGAGGCCCGCCCCAGCTATAGCACCATCTGCTATGGCCCCTGCAAGTTCTAATAACATTGGTCCACGCCCGGCTATATATATGGGTATTTTATTTCGTGATTTGAAATCTAATTTGGCATTTGTTATGTTGAAAGGTTCTCCAGAATCAGATATTGTTTGAGAATTTAATAAAGACCGTATTAGTTCTACAGAGTTTTTTAGAGTAGATATTGGGTTTTGTTTTTCATAAGAAAAATTAGAAATCCCATGCCCCCCAGCCCCAAGGCCTAGAATTGCCCGCCCATTAGAAATTGAATTAATAGTTGAAATGGCAGATGCAGTCAAGAGGGGACTTCTAGAATAAGGATTGGTTACACCAGTTCCTAAATTAATTCTTGTTGTATTCGATGCGGCTAGGCTTAGCATGGCATATGGATTTTGTTTGGTTGCGTGATCAGCAATAAATAAAGTATCGTATCCCAGATCTTCAGAAGATTTTGATAGAGATATGAAATCAGATATGGATCCTGTGGGGAGGTGACCTACGCTAAATTTCATACTATTTATGTTGTGATGGCGTATAGAGTTTGGATGAGCTTTAATATTGCTTATGGAGGTGGATAGTAAATGAAGGATAATGAAGAATTAGAAACTCACCTAAAAGCTGGAATCGCCATATACAATAGTGGAGAGTATCATGCGGCGCATGGTGCATGGGAAAGGTATTGGTTGAAGATTAATAAAAAAGATGAGGATAAACTATTTTTACAGGGTCTGATTCAGTATACTGCCATAATATACCATGGCATGAATAGAAATTGGAAAGGGATGGAAGGTCTAATTAAAAGTTCTCTTAAATATCTAGAAAAATTTCCTCAGAATCACCAGGGCGTTGATATTGAAGGCATTAAGAACTATTTGGAAAGGATAGAAAACAATGTGCAGTTATTTTCTCAAAAAGAAATTCCAAAAATGACCTATGAAGGGGAAGTAATAGAAATTTTTGATCTAAATGTAAATTCAACATATATAGTGGCAAGAGTGCTTTCTGATGAGATTTTTGTTTATGATGAAGATATCATTGTTAAAGCGATTGAATATATTAGAAAAAATCCAAAAAATAGAGAATCGAGAAAAATAGAGAACTTAATTATTGCTTTTGCCAGAGAAACTAATTTTCGCGTTAATGCTTATGAGCAGATAAAAAGAAGGATGGAAATTCAAAAAGAAAAATTGGAAGATATTGAAAAACTGTTCTAGATTTAGGTCAATTTTTGATAAATTCCCAGACCCATACATCTAAGAAATATGATCAGCAGAATTATCCAGAGGGTTATAGCCCAACACATCTCTAGCACGTTCGATGGAATAATATTTACTGTCGTTATCCGAAATACCATAGATTATTTCATAGCCATAGTTGGATTTAATGCACCTATCAAAAAGATGTGCGCAGTCGCGATTGGAGAGCCACATTGATTGTCCACGGGCATAGTTTTTTGGAGGACCATCATTGTTCAGATTGCCGATCCTAACGCAGATGACAGATATGCCGTATTCGTCATGATAAAATCGACCTAGTAATTCCCCTACAGCTTTACTGACTCCATAAAAATTTCCAGGCCTTGGGGGTTCTGCCCCATCAAGTTCAAATGAAATATTGGAAATGTCATTTGAAGACTCTAAGTTTTTTTCATAATGGCCAACTGCGTGATTTGAAGAAGCGAATATGAATTTACTGACGCCTTCTTCTACAGCTGCTTCAAATAAAATTTGAGTTCCTTCGATGTTATTTTGGAGTACCGATTTCCAAGATGCAGATGAATTTGGATCCCCTGCTAGATGAATTATTGTGTCTACGCCAGATACTGCTTTTTTAACCGATTCGGTATCCGAAATATCAGTAACTGTTACTTTATGCGAGAAATCTTTATCAGGTTCGCAAATGTCGAGTAGACGCCAAATGTAATCTTCAGAAAGGTGGGAAAGGATAGCTCTGCCGACCTTTCCAAGTGCACCTGTTAGCAATACAGTTTCTGCCATTGGAGTTTGATGAGAGGGGAGAGAACAAGTAAGTTGTTTTTTGGATAGAGAAAATAATGGATAAATGACATACCCGAAGCTTCCTTATATTATGAAAGATACCAGTACATATGGAACCGAATGAAACTGAAATTGCTTGTTTTGAATCAGGTATTAAACTTGGTTCTTTGTACCACCAATTTATAGGATCCCCTATAAGCGAAAATAACATCAACAGTTTGGCCACAGCAATTGAGAATTCAATTAAAAATCAGCCATACTGCTCAGATGTTTCAGTTGTTATAGATGAGAAAAAGGTCGCTAGATCTATTGATAAAATGTTTGGATACACAGAATTGAAAGGGGATATGATGTCAGTTACAGTTGGAATAGAATATGAAAATATAGAAGTTATAGCTAAAATTAGAGAAGAAAATGGATACCCATTAATGTTTATTGAATCTATAAATAAAACAAATTGCATTACTGAGTGACATGAATGAGTTTTAAAAATTTAATTGGGTGGAATGGGGCATATATTTAGTGCGAAGATAGGTCGGTGGATGATACAGATGTTAAAAGATTGGAGAGAGAGGTTGAAGCCTCGTTTAATAATTTTATTCCGTTTTTTGATGTGGCAAGAGTTGGATCTCCAACAACTCCATTTTCAGAGAATTCGTTGACATCGTAAGCCATTTGAGCGCCATGCTGAAAGTTTCCCCAGTGAGAATCTTTGTTTGATGACGAGGAGGAGATCCTGTCAGAATGCACAAGCAGAGGAAACAAATGCAATAATAAGGATGTCTCTGTTTCGCCCGCATGCCCCATGGACAGATTTGGAGAATGTTTAAACCAGGTAAAAGTTGTTACGAATGCGGTTCGATTACTAGATCTAGTAATATTTGCAGATATTTCTGACAGGGCATCTATATTGCCACCATGGCCATTTACAATTATAATTTTTTTCCACCCATTGTGGATAAATGAATTAACTATATCGGAGATGCAGTTTCTAAATGTATTAGGAGATAACCAAATTGTCCCAGGAAAATTTCTGTGTTCTTCTGAAATCCCATAAGGAACAGTCGGTGCAATAATAGCAGTTCCCTGAAACTTTTCTATGGCATGGGCTGCGATAGACTCGGCGATTAAAAAATCTGTGGAAAGTGGAGCGTGTGGCCCGTGTTGCTCCGTGCTCCCCACTGGGAGAATCACTACATCAGGTTTTAATTTTCCTACATCATAGGAGGTTGCCTGGGAAAGATCCATATACACACAAGGATGTCATAGGTCTTGTAATCAACGGTGGAGATTTATGTAGGAATTGAAATTTATAGATTATCCTGAGTTGAATCTATAGACCAAAGATCAAAATAGACTCCTTTTTTGTTTAATAATTCTTGATGAGTTCCATGTTCTAATATGGATCCTTTTTGCAGTACAATTATATTAGTAGAATCTTGTATAGTAGACAAACGATGTGCTATTGATAATATTGTTTTTTTGGAGCGGTATTTTTTTATAAATGTCAATATCAAATGTTCTGTTGGCGTATCTACATCACTGGTTGCTTCATCAAAAACAAAGATAGGGGGATCTTTTAAAATGGCCCTTGCAATGGAAATTCTTTGTCTTTGGCCACCAGATAATTTAATTCCGCGTTCCCCTACTATTGTATCGTACCCATTGGGAAGATTGATTATGAAGTCATGAGACTCTGCAGCTTTGGATGCTTTTATAACCTCATTCAAAGATGAATTGAAAGACCCGTACTGGATATTTTCTTTTACAGATCCATGGAATAGAAATATATCTTGGCCTATATATCCAATTTGGTCACGTAAGCTTTTTAGAGAAACTTTTTTGATATCGACTCCATCGATGGTTATTGAACCAGAATCAACATCATAAAGTCTCAATAATAAACGTAATAGGGTTGATTTCCCTGCCCCACTATAACCAATAATTGCCAGAGATTCCCCTTTAGTAACAGAAAAAGAAATGTCTGAAATGATATTTTCTTTTGAATAACCAAATGAAACGTTGTTGTATGAAATACTTCCAGAAGTTATTTCTAGTTGTTTTTCGGAGGACTGTTCGGAGATCATATCTTTGTTGTCCATTAAATCGAATATTCTAACAGCAGATGCTTTTGCACGTTGATACATATTGATTGTTTGACCAAAATGCCCTATGGGAGAAACTAACTGTTGATTGAGTAACATGAATGTTACAAATTCTCCCGCATGCAATGGGTGAGAAGAGACCCAGAAAAGTTCTCCAGAAATAACCCAATATCCCCCTATTAAAAACGTTGTGGTGAACCCAATTCCAGAAAGAGCCCACAGAATTGGGAAAAATTTAATTCGTTCCTCTATAGACTCCCAATTAGAATTGTAATAATTTAAAGAAGTAGAAGAAACACGTTTGGATTCATAAGATTCTGTGTTGTATAGCTTTATTAACTGAATTGCATTTAGATTTTGTTTTAGACGAGAATGAAGTTCGCCGACACTTTCCCTCACTTTTGCATATTTTGGTTGTATTGAAATTGTGAACTTATAAGCGAAAAATGCAAGAATGGGCATGAAGATTAGAGATATAACAGCGAGGACCGGGTTAAGATAAAACAATAAACCAGCTATTGCAAAGAGCATCAATGTGATACGGAAAATTGAATTGAAGCCATCATTTAGAAAAAGTTCGAGACGGTTGACATCATTTGATAGGATTGACATGAGTTGCCCTTTATGAGTGGTGTTGAAAAAATTCAGGCTGAGATTTTGTAAATGAGAATATGCATCAATTCGAATAGAATTTTGAATATTATTTGCAAATGAATTCCAACCCCAATTTCTAAACCAATGTAGAATTGCACTAAAAATAAAAGATATTGCCAATAATAAAACAACAAACCAAAATTGGTCAAGGTTGGATGATGGAGTGGAATTTGATGGTAAAAAAGGGACATTAAATGGTTTATTTTTTAGAATGATAGAATCTATAGCTAATCCAAGGAGAAAGGGCGGTATGATATCAAATATGCGAGCGAATAGATTTGTTAGGAACCCAGTTAAAAAATAACGAATATTTGGGACCCCATAATCATTTAAAATACGAAACATTGGGTTGGGAGAATTAGATGAAATGGAATGAGATTTTCTACCAATCATATGAGAATACAAGTGATAGTTAGAATTGCGTAGTAAAAGTTTCCTTGTATTTTGCAGCTATGGAAATGTTACTGTATCCCCTACAGAAATGTTATGTTTTGTTGTCCAATCATAAGGCAATTCTATAACCCATATTCCTTTGCCTTCATAAAATTCATAAGGAGGGGATTCTGGCTGAGCGTGGTAAATTGAGACTATAGAACCATTAGAGTTTATGAAGATTAAGTCGATGGGGAAATTCATATTTCGCATAACATATGCCTGGTTTTTTTCATGGGAATGGATGAAAATCATACCTTGGTCTTGGCCAAGAGATTTTGTGTAGCTTAGGCCAATATAGCGTTTGATAAAAGTGTCAGATGTTCGGAGTTGTACAGTATAAGTGTCATCTTCAGAAATATCATATATAGTTGCGGTTGCAGAGTATTGTTGAGGCAACCCATAAGAAATGAGAAAAGGAGATGAAAGTAGTAGTAAGATGAGTATTAAAACTATCGAATAAAAAAAATTTGATTTGCTGGAATTGGAATAAAAAATTGAGAATGGTTGAGACGGTTTGTCCATTAATGGGTCGGGCAAGATTTGAACTTGCGATATCTAGCATGTAAAGCTAGCGTCTTAACCAGACTAGACCACCGACCCGCATTAAGATATATAGAACTGAGTTGGAATAACAATTGTGAATGGTAAATTAATTGAGGGATATAACATAGTTTAAGACCAGAGGGTATCGAATTGTACGAGAGATGGAATAAAATGCCAAAGAGTATTGGAACTATATTGTTTGGGGAAGGTGGAGATGTGATTAGAGATGCAAGAATTCAGGCATTGGTACTTGCTAGTGGTGTTTTGATAATGGAGTCTGCAGTACTTAGTCCAATAATTGCAGATCTTGCCATTCAATTTTCGGTTGGAGAAGCTAGGGCGGGACTATTGATGCTCGCATATACGATACCACTAGTGATTTTGGTGCCTATAATGGGAATTCTTTCGGATAGATATGGGAGAAAATATTTTTTAGTGCCAGGATTGGCTCTTTTTGGTTTGGCAGGAGTCGGAATTGCATTTGTTAGTTCTTTTGATGGCATACTGATATTGAGAATGTTGCAATCTGTGGGCCACGCTGCTTCTGGGCCAATTGTAATTGCGATGATTGGAGATTTTTATAGTGGAGTTCAGGAAACTACAGCACAAGGCATTCGGACCGCGGGGATAAATATGGGAATCATAGGAATCCCCATACTTAGTGGAATACTGTTTGTGTTTTCGTGGAGATATCCATTTTTACTTTATTTCATTGCAATCCCAGTTGCAATATGGGCATGGTATGTAATTCCACAAACTAAAGAAACTAGCGGGTCTTCAATTGGAGATTATATAAACGAATTATTGGCGCTTTTTAAGAAACCCCGAATGGCATACTTAGTTAGTACATTTGTCGTGAGATTTTTGTTGTTGTTTGGGTTTCTCACATATATTTCTGTGTTGGCAATAGGAGAAGCAGGGCTTAGTGTCAAAGCTGCAGGTTTGTTAGTAGCAGTGAAAGGTGTCACTTCTCTTTTAAGTTCTACTCAAGTTGGGAGATTGTCTAATAGATTTTCTACAGAGAACATAATAATAGGTGGGTTTTCCATAGGAAGTGCTGGCGTGATACTTATGGGAATTGTCCCAACATCAGTTGCAATTGCCATTGGTGCAGTTTTGTATGGTTTTGGAGATGGCATTGTTAGCCCTAGTCAGAAAAGTTTAGTTAACCAAATTTCACCGGACGGGATGAGAGGAGGTGCAGTTTCTGTTGCAACTACGCTCCAGAACTTGGGAAAGGTAGTAGGACCTGGAATGATTGCGGTTATGCTTCTTGTATCGAATATTTCAATTGCATTTACAATCGTGGGGATGACCGGATTGATAGGAGGAGTTGGGTTAATGATAGGATTTAAAAGGTCGAAAATGAATTTTTCATGAGGAATGATAAGACCATGTCCAAATATATTTATTGACTAGACCCTATGTTGTCGATAGATCACATGGGTGAATACCACGTAGCCACTTCAATTGAAGATGCTTTAGAAAAATTATCAAGATGTGAAAATGACTCACAAATAATAGCAGGTGGACAAACTATGATGTTGTTGATACGTCAGGGACTTATCAATCCAGACCTATTAGTCGATATTAGTAAAATAGAACAAATGAGAGGAGTGGTAGAAAATAAAGAAAATATCAGGATTGGTGCTGCAACTACGTATTCAGAACTGAAAAGAAGTAGCGTAATTGAAAAAGAATTTGGTTATTACAAAGATGCTTTGTCAGAGATAGCTGGGCCTCAAGTTAGGAATCAGGGAACTATCGGAGGGGGTCTTGTTTATGGAGATCCTGCACTAGATACGCCCCCAGTATTATTGACATTGGACGCCGAATTAGAGATCCAAAGTTTAGAGGGCATAAGAAGAGTTAAACTAGAAGATTTTTTTGTAGATTACTATGAAACTGCAATAAAAGATGGGGAAATTTTAACAGGAATTATAATTCCAAAATTGCCCAAACTGTCTGCGGGAAAATATAGAACTATGACACCAAGACATGGGGATTATGCCTTGGCAGGAGTTTGCGTTAGACTAACGTTGAATGAGAATAAGGAATGTATTTGTGCTAGGATTGGATTGACAAATGGAGGAGACATTCCTAAAAGGGCTATAACTTCTGAAAAAATATTAGAAGGGACATTAATGCATAATGAAATAATAGAAGATTCTGTAAAATGTTTGGGAGATGTTCTTGAAATAAATGAAGATATTCAGACCCCAAAATCATATAGGGAAAAGGTATTTGATGGAATTACAAGACAAACTATCATAGATGTCAGATCCATACTAGATGGAGTAGAACAATGAGCGGAATGAAATTGGACATAAATAACAAAATTTACACGGTGAATGTATCCCCATATAAATCACTTAGAGATGTTTTACGGTATGATATAGGATTAACAGGAACAAAAGAAAGCTGTGATTCTGGCGTATGCGGAGTATGCACAGTCTTACTTGAAAAGGGTGCAGTGAAATCATGTTTGATTCCAGTTGGAAAAGTAATCGGGGAGAAAATAACTACTATAGAAGGATTGGAAATAGATGGAGAATTATCGAAAATGCAGCAGGCTTTCATAGATTGTTTTGCATCTCAATGTGGGTACTGCATCCCTGGATTTATAATGGCAGCAACTTCCCTATTAGAAGAAAATAATAAACCCACCATCCAAGAAATTAGAGAGGGGTTGAGTGGTAATTTATGTAGATGTACTGGGTATGTTAAAATAATTGATGCAGTTAAGAAAGCTGCTGAAAGTGAGATTTAGAATTATGAGCCAGAGTATTCAGAATGAAATTCAAATGAAACAAAGTTCAACTGCTCGCCATATTGGGAAATCAGTTCAAAGGGTTGATGCTCCAAATAAAGTGACAGGTAAAGCTATTTATGCCATGGACATCCAGCCAAATCATTTGTTACATGTTAAGTTATTAACGAGTCCCGTGGCGCATGCCAGATTGATTGAAGTGGATATAGAAAAAGCTAGACAAATGGAAGGCGTCGAGGTGATAATAACTTATGATGATGTCCCAGACACTAGGCGTGGACAATTCATATTAGATCAGCCCATACTAGCATCTGAAAAACTTCGATATATAGGAGAACCTATAGCAGCTGTTGCTGCAGAAACCCCAGAATTAGCAGAAGAAGCTGTGAATGCTATCAAAATAAAATATGAAGAGCTCCCAGCAATATTTGATTTAGAAGAGGCATTCTCAAAAGAGCCTCATGCAATAGTGCATGATGATATTCAAAGTTACCAATTTGCCAAGCAAGGAGATCCCAGGTTTGAGAAAAGAGATCATGTGGAAACAGAATATGAAAATCGACCTAATTTGATGTATTCAGATACATTGAATGTCGGAGATGTTGACACGGCTTTTAATAAAGCAGACTATATTATAGAGGGCAGATATGAAGTTAAAGCGTTACAGCATTGTTCAATGGAGCCGCATGTTGCTGTTGGTCAGCGCGGCCCTACTGGAATAACTATTTGGACGTCCCAACAAGTCCCTCATAACATCAAAACTGAATTATGCATGGCATATCCAGATTTATTACCAGGAGAATTGGAGATAAAATCCCCATATGTAGGAGGAGGTTTTGGGGGCAAAATTACCCCATTTATAGAATCTATTTTAGTAGGCATTTTAAGAAAAACTTTGAGACCAGTTAGGTTTCAGTTAACAAGAGCTGAAGAATATACCGTGGGAGTTAGTAGGCCACAAGTGATAGTTAATGTCAGAGATGGAATTACAAAAAATGGGAAAATAATAGCTAGAGATTCAAGAATTTTGTTTAATGTTGGGGCGTATAATGAACAAGTGTTTAGATGCACGATAAGTGGACCCAGTGTCACCATAGGCTCTTATGATATCCCGAACGCGAGATATACAAGTTGTGCTGTGTATACTAATTTACCCAAGTATGCAGCTTTTAGAGGTTTTGGAAAGCCAGAGGTAAATTGGGCCATGGAAAGAAATATGGATAAAGGTGCAAAAAAAGTTGGTTTGGATCCTGTTGAGTATAGGCGGATTAACCTTTTAAGATCGGGAGACACTAATGCCAAAGGAGAAGTGTTAGGCAATGTCGACACAGAGGCTTGTTTGATAGAATCTTCAGAGAGGATTAAATCAATAGATGTTAAGAATGAATATCCAAAATATGATACAGATGAATGGAAGATAGGTATTGGAATTGCTTACGGAAATAAACCAGTTTCTAGAGCTTCTGCTGCGGCCACGGTTAAAATTCAAAAGGACATGAATGTGATTGCGTATATTGGTGCGCCCGAGATAGGCCAGGGTGCTGAAACAGTTTTGACTCAGATAATTGCTGAAGATTTTGATATTGGATTGAAAAAGATCAGGATAATTGCAGGAGATACATCAAATAGCCCTTATGATAGAGGTCCAACGGGGAGCAGGTTTACGTACCATACAGGTAATGCTGTTCGGAAGGCGATAGTAGATGTAAAAGAAAAAATATTTGGTCTTGCTGCAGGAGAATTTGGAGAAGGCATAGAACCCATAGATTTGAGAACTTCAGATGGAAAAATAATTGTCAAAGGCAGAAAGGATAAATGGATCCACATTAATGATCTTTTTTCAACTTATGGGCAAATGACAGGTGTTTCGAACACCATGTTAAAAGAGGGAGGGGAGCTTATTGGAACTGCCACATATGACTCTAGAAAAGGAGGGAAGCACCACGCATTTTGGACTCCGGTTGGTCAATCTGCAATAGTTGCAGTTAATCAGATAACTGGAAGGGTAGAAATTCTCAAGATTGTTACTGCCATTGATATAGGATGTGCATTAAATCCAAAAAATGTTGAGCAGCAAATAGAAGGCGCTACTGGGCAAGGCATAGCTAGTGCCATATACGAAGAAATAATATATGATAAGGGATTTGTAACTAATCCCAATTTCAAAGACTATCGCATCCCGAGAACTATGGAAATGCCGTATGAATCTGAAACGATTATAATTGAGACAAAAGATGAGATGGGACCATATGGGGCTAGGGGGGTTGGTGAAATGGGGATGATAGCTTCTGCACCTGCTATTGGAAATGCCATCACAGATGCCCTTTCAATTGAATTTGATACAATACCGATAACGCCTGAGAGAATAATCGATGCTTTAGATAAAAATAATTAAATTTAGTTGCTAAAAGACTATTTTCCTGAAACGTATTCCTTACCTTCTATTTCAGGATCAAGTGTGCTTTTCACAAATAACTCTTCTGGGGAATATTTCTTAGATATGAGTCCTTGATTGTATGCATAGTCTAATAATTTGTCAAGGGTTTTTTCGTTTGATGGAACTAGACCATAAGGCCAAGGATTTGATCCGAGGACTCGTTGTTGGTGGTCTAGATGCTCTCTTGCCCATGCTAGAGCGGTCCAACGAGGGTCTTCTAGTTTATGTAGACATATGTCACGTGCTTGTGAAAATGCTTTATGGATATTTGTTGCTATCCAAGGATATTTCTCTAGTAGGCTATTTCGAATTACAACAGTATGCATTAGAGGGAAATGGTTCGTTGACTCGTAATAATTTTGTTCTTCTTCGAAGGGGTTTTCAAAGATGTGTGACGCCCCTTGATTGTTTTTAACTGAGTCCAATAAGGCAGGATAAAACGCAGCATCCAGATCGCCAGTTACTAACATTTCTTCAATATTTCTTCCTTCTGGTATTCGTTGAACATTAAAATTATTGGGGATTTCTAATTGAACATCTTCAGTGTCATCGGTATACCATTCTACTGAAGTTAAATCGAGGCCATAGTGTTCTTGTGCTATGCCGCGCATCCAGATTCCTGCTGTGGTTTGCCAGGTTCTAAGACCAATTTTTTTTCCTTCGAAATCACCAGGATTATTAGATTGGTTCGAACTATTTTTGAACATGTAGGAATGACGAAATCTTCTATGAGGAAAGACAGTTATTGCTGTGAAAGGATAAGAATCTGAATTTTCACGAGAAGCTAGATAAGAACCCAGGGACATTTCACATATATCGAACTCTCCATGGCGCAGCATTCTCCAATGACGTTCTGGAGATTCATACGTTAAAACTGTTAGATCTATGCCACTTGGACTTATTAATCCTGTATGAAGGGCATATGTTAAATCATATTCTCCACAAGCCAGTGTTAAGTTTATTGTCATCGAGAGAGTTTAGATTCCTATTGTATTAAAAAGCGTGTAATTAGATTAAATTGGGCGGGTTTATACAAGTAATATTAATAATTTAGATGAAAAATTCAAAATGCATTTGGTGGAGTGGGCTGTGTCTTGATAATCCCAATAATGACAGAATTGAAGGATATCAAACCAAAAACATGGCCTCAAATTTGACCCGTATAGGATTTTAGATGGTCGCAGGTGGTGAGTAAAGACCAGTAAACCCCCTAAAACCAGCTGCAACACGCTACAAGCAGGCAGAACGCCCAGAAAACTGAACTAGCTTTGATGTCACTTTCAAGTGACTCATAGGCCTATTAGAGAAATGCCAAATTTTCTTTTGATTATTCCGCGCCAAATAATCGTTTTACATTAGTTGCTTGGGGTCCTTTGGGGGCCACTATAATATCAAACTCGACTCGCTCCGTCCCGTTTAATCCGGGAGATCTATGCGCAGGAATGACATCGACTATGTTGACGTAGATATCTAAATCAGGATCTTCATCAGTTGTTATGAATCCAAAACCTCTCTCGTTGTTAAAAAATTTAATTGTGCCAGTCGGCATACGAATGACTGAATGGCCTCAGAATAAAAAACGATCCTGGTCTTAATCTATCATGACAGACTAAGTCCAGTGGCACTTTTATCAGAGTATAGGTACAGGTTTTGTGGCTTTTGTGTCGCCGCCAATAACTTACGAAAGGCTACCAGTAATGAGATTATTGTTTTTGTGTTGGCGCATTTTTTATAAATAAAGAGTGAGATATGACCTGGCCTTATTTGCATCAACAGGCCAAGGTCATTATCCATTAGGTTGGTGGCATATATAGAGGCACGCAGATTTTTGTGCGCCGCCAACAACCAACAAACAAACATCAGTGAGACCCTCTACACCCCTAAGCGGGTGCAGCCAGTATCTTGTGGCATATGTATCGGTAGGTACACTGCCTAACTCCGAGGATGATGTGTTGTATGGAACTGATGCGTCGCGGGAGGAGGTATCAACTTTGAACCCATGAATTAAGGCATGTCCCGTTGGGTCGGTGGAACCTAAGTATAATTTTTTTGGCGAGTAGCACCCTCAATGGGGGTTCAAATCATCAGGATATTGGGAATAGAATCAGAATAACTGCGTTGTGGGACTTCATTCACATCGTTGTAGTGTGTACCATTTATAGATCTAACCTCAGTTACTTGCCTCTATAACTATTCCGTGCACTCGGTGTTGATTCAAATTATCTAAAATCCTATGCTTTCCCGTGATTCATTCTTGAAAAAATAGAAGTAAGTAATGTTAATATTGTTGAAAGAACTATATGAATGAGTATTATGGATCATTGGCGCTTAAAATTTGGAAAGATTGAACCTTCTGTGTGGAATCATGGAAATGAATTTAGAAAAATGATTGTAGAGGGTGTAGAGATGTATGTAGTGAATATGGGTGTGGAAAAATTCACACCAGAAAACCTTTCAGAGGCTTTTGAACAGGTATATCCTGCGGCGAAAAGGCTAGATGAGAGAGGTGTTGATTGTATTATAGCAGGTGGGAGCCCAATTTTTGCACTTAAGGGGGCTGCGGGAGAAGATGAATTACTCGATCGAATAAATGCAGAAATACGTGCCCCGATAACAACTAACTTAAAATCCCATGTAGATGCTATGAAAGCTGTCGGTGCAAAATCTATCATAGCAGTTACCCCATACCCAAAAGAGAGAAATGAAGAACGGGTTGCATATCTAAAAGATCGTGGAATTGAAGTTATTGCCTTGTCTGGAATAAATCGTAGTGGTCCCGGGGACATAGATGGAGTATCTTCATCCACTGCTTATCGGGCTGCAGTTGATTTGGCAAAAGAAAATGAAGGATTTGATGCAATATATATATCGTGCCCTCAATGGGAAAGTGCCAGTTTTATAGATGTACTAGAGCAGGACACTGGAGTCCCAGTTATTGGAGATGCTCAAGCACAAGTTTGGAAAGCATACCAATTGGGAGGCATTTCACCCAAAGTTGAGGGATATGGACAGTTATTTGAAACCCTTTAAAAAATGATAGAAGGGAATAGAATAGAAGATAGATTACAGAAAGAAGGAATAGACGGAATAGTTGCCACTTCGGCGGAGAATGTATTTTATATGTCAGGGTTTAAAGGCCCACTAGATCCACAACGATTTTGTATGTGGTCAATGAATAGTGGCGGGCCATATATGATACTTCCAAATGGGGATACTGATCTGCTTATAACAAATGAATTGGAATTTCAAGAAGTGTATTCATATGGAGATTATTACTATTACAGAGGTGAAAATCTTTCAGACCGTGAGGAGAAAATTATGGAGATTAATTTTAGGAATAACTCCACGAGTGGGATTGAAGCGTTAGTTGAAGCCATAACAGATACAATAGGCAAAAAAAAGAAGATAGCGTTGGAGACTAAAAATTTGACAATGGCAGATTTGGAAAAAATTAGTAGAAAAACAAAATGCGATATTTTGTCTGCAGAAAAAATATTTTTGACGTTGAGGAAAATAAAAACTAGAGAAGAAATAAAAAGACTTAGAAAATCTGTTGAAATAACCGAAAATGCGATTGAATATTCAGTTAGATTATCTGAAATAGGAATGACAGAAAGAGATTTGGAAAAAATATATAAAAAGAAATTAATAGACCTAGGCGGTGAGCCTGGATTTTGCCTTATTGGTTTTGGACCACATAGTGCAGAATCTTGTATTCCCGGAGAAATTAAGTTGAAGGAGGGAGATATAATATTGTATGATGCAGGATGTTCTTATGAAGGATACGCATCCGACATTGCCAGGACATTTTCATTTGGAGGTATTGATTCAGATGCAGAAGAAAAATATATAATTCTAAAAAATGGCATGGATAAAGCAATTTCATTGGTTCATAATGGGGCAGATACTGCAGAAGTATTTGGAAAAACCATGGAATATATAAGAAATGAAGGATCAAAAAAAGGGATCAATAATCTAGCCGAATTCAGGAGACATCATTTGGGGCATGGGATTGGAATTTCGACATATGATGATCCATTGATATCCCCGATAAAAAATAAAATTGAGGCTAATATGGTGATGTGTATTGAACCACCATACTATGAGATTGGGAATATGGGAATACAAGTTGAAGATGAAATTTTAGTTACTTATGATGGAACTGAAAGATTAAGTAATGCCCCGGATGAAATGACTTGCATATAGTACATTTAAGAATTCTCAAATGGAACGGTCCAAGAATCGTGGAATAATTCATTTAGGAATTCTTTGGAGTTTGAATTAAGTTCAAAAATTCCACCTATATCGTCTATTTTTTGGTTGCGTTTGGAGAGTAAACTTGCCGCCTTTGAAAGTGTATTGTACTCTTTCTCAACTAGAGTTCCAAAAAGATCTGGCAAGTTTGATCTAGTACATAGTTCTTTTGCAGCATTCTTTCCAGCATAAATCTTAGCTTCTGTTGGCACAACAAGAAAAACTGCAAATGGAACACGAGAGAACTGGGCTTGAAGAAAATTTTGGGCTGCGATTTCATGCCAAGATATTGCACCGATGTCACGAGTTCTTTTTAACCATTTTGTTACAGCTGAACAATAGGGACACTTTGAATCATAAATTACAACGGATGTCAAATCATTATTACGATCGTATTTTTGCATCTAATACTGTATTATAGTTCTTAAAGTAAATAATACCCGAAGATATATGCTGCGATGAATTGAATTTGAATTTGATTATAAATTTTGAATTGATTCTATAAAAGATGCATTGCCTGCATAAAATGGAGTCCTGGAATGAAGATTATCAGGTTCTATATCCAAAATAGACATTTCCCCATTTGTAGATTTTCCGCCTGCAGATTCAATTATATATGCCACGGGGTGAGCTTCAAATAAAGTACGTATTTTCCCTTGTGGCGAAGATGAAGTCCCAGGATAAGCAAAAATTCCCCCATAGGTTAGGATTTGATTTATATCACTTATTAACGCCCCACCATACCGAAGTTTTAGAGTTTCTTTAATAGTTTCTGCATATTTATTGAATTTTGGAGACCATTCGCTTTCACGTCCACCAAAACCATAGATTTTTGGATCCTTGGGAAGAGTAATGTTCTCTCTTAGAGGTATTGGTTTTCCTTGGTCAAGGACATACTCAGTTACAGAGGTAGAATCTGCAACTACCATGGTGGTTATTGGGCCATATAAGACATATGCTGCAGATATAAGATCCCTTCCAGAAGTTGGAAGTTGAGAATCATAAATTCCAATAATTGTTCCCATCATATTATTAGATAGTAGATTTGAAGACCCATCCAATGGATCTAATGCTACGGAAAATCCTTCACCTGAAATAGAGAGTTCTGAGCGCTCTTCTGATGCATATGAACCTACGCTATCGAGTGCTAAAATTCTATTTGAAAGTAAATTGTCCACCCATATGTCAACTGCTAATTGAGAATCTCCAGTGGGATTTATTGTAGCAGAATGGTCTCGTCTTGTACTGAGCTCTAACCGTATTTCTGGGGCTGCCTCTGCAATAATATTAAGTATTTCATCAATCATTGTAGAGAGGATAAAGCATCCTGAGCAGATTCTCCTTCATGGACAATTCGTCCAAGGGCATCTAACATTTCTATTGGTTTTTCGCTTTGCCAAACATTTCTCCCCACAGCTAGACCAGATCCGCCAGCATCCATTACAGCTTGAACACTTTTTAAGAAAGTCAAATCGTCGACTTTGGAACCGCCACTTAGGACTACTTTTACAGGTCCTGCAGACTTAACAGCCCATTCCATTGCAGCTTTGCTACCAGGGTATTTTATTTTAGCAACGTCTGCACCTAGTTCTAAAGCAAGTCTAGCTGCATACGCTATGACTTCGTTGGAAGTGTCATCCCCGTTGAATTTTTCTTGTATCCCTTGGCCCCTAGGATAAGACCACATAACAATTGGGACCCCATGTGAACGAGATTGTTCTTGTACTACTCGGAATTCTTCTGTCATTTCAACTTCATGGTTAGAACCCCCATAAAGTGTGAATCCAATGGCAGATGCACCTAGTTCTATGGCATTGTCAACTGACCAATTTATAGAAGAGTTTGGTTCTCCAGCCCAAAGATTGGAAGTTCCATTTACTTTTGCTAGCAAATTGACATCATCCATATAAGAAGGGAAGTAGGATTCTGCGAGTCCTTTTTGAACCGCTAGTGCCGTCACAGATTTATGACAAGCTAGATCGAAAATAAATTTTGGGTCTATTGTTTTTGGAATATCTGCGAAGTCTACTGGACCGTGTTCGAGTCCGTGGTCATATGCCAAGATAAGAATTTTTCCATTCCGAGATATAGGAGAACTGTCAATTGATAGCATTATCTGAATCAATAGATCCCTTGCTCCATGATAAAAGTTTATGCCCGACATTAAGGTATAAAAAACTTAAACAATGAATTAAAACCGCCTTGGTGCATTGAATTTAAATAGAGGTATAGACAAAACTAATGAAAGTTTTTGAATTGAAAAAGTTTCTGAAAGAAAATACACTAAGTGCGGTTTTATTATTTAGCTTGGTTGGGTATATTGTAGTAATAGGTACTTTTTTGGATATCTGGCCAAATGGCATATATCCAACACTTACAGTGTGGTGGATAAATCGCCTCGCAGATGCTATTGCAATTATAAATTTAAGTGCAGTTTGTATGATAATTATAGGTTGGTACTGGATTAAAATTGGAGAGGTTAAAAAACATAAAACGGCTATGCTAATTTCGTTTGGTTTGATAATACTTTTTTTAATATTGTATTTAACAAAAATTGGAGGCGGGGGGACAAAAGAATTTGTGGGTCCAGTATTCGCAAGATATGCATATTTAATTATGTTATCAGTGCATATTGGGTTATCCATATTTTCAGTTCCATTGATAATTTATCAAGTCATTACAGGCATTACTAGAAGTCCAAGTGAAATAATTGAATTGAAATATCATAGAAAGATTGGCCGTGTGGGGGCCACTGCATGGATCATATCTTTATCTTTGGGAGTGATCACATATGCACTTCTAAATCACATTTACACATGGAAATTTATTGGTTCTTAAAAATAAATATGTAAATTATCGATTCCAGGGGAGTAATTTGGAGCTAATTAGGAATGTTATAACAACCAATAATAAAAGGAATTGAAAATTTTCAAATGGGAAATTTGGAGACATAAACAGATCTCTCGACCCTCTAGCGAAAGGTGTCAATGGAGAGATGGAAATGAAGGGTATTGCCCAATTTGGAAGTAAATCTAATGGTATAAATGTATCAGACAAAAAGAGCAAAGGTAACCCAATGGCGTTGCTTGCTGCTATAGCCCCATCTTGGGATTCGGTAATACTCCCAAGTATGGCACCAATATTACAGAAAATAATAGAACCCAAGAATATAAATAAAATTAGTAATGGCGGAAATGTAAATGAAAAATCGGTGAGTAAAGCGGCAAAAAATAATACCAAAATACTAGAAATCAAAACGAGAATAAAATTCATTATTGAATGTGCCAGTAACCATTCTATTTTTGTAAGTGGAGTGGTGGATAATTTTTCGAAATGGGATCCGGTTCTTCCACGAGCGACAGTGACAGACATTCTAGAAAGAGGGGTAAAAAGAACTACTATTGAAATATAACTTGCAACATAGTAAACAGGTTCTTTTGAGAATAATCCACTTGTTTGGGTCTCAACAAGAAAACCAAATATAGATACTAATATTATAGGAAAAAGAAATGTAAAGAAAACTGCAGTTTTTCTTCGCAGGAATGAATTCCAAGATGCATATGCTTCAGAGAAAATTCTATCATAATTCATTGAGATTCACCTGCGTAATTTTTGATTAATTCCATATACACAGTCTCTAGGTTTGGTTGGTTCCATGACAATGAATCATAATAGATTTCAGAAATATCAAGAGTTTTGATCAAGTCCCCTATTTGGTTTGATTGAATATTATGGATAGACAAAGTTCCATCTTTAAAATCTGAATTGTAACCAGAAATTGGAGATGGTTTTGAATTTGTTTTGACAGTGAGCGTACATTCTTTACCGAAATTATTGATTAGATCAGAGGGAGTTCCAGTAGCAATTATATTCCCATCGAGTATAACCCCCACCCTATTCGCCAGATGTTCAACTTCATGCAGATAATGTGTAGTTAAAAAAACAGTAGTCCCGCCCAATGCCATATTTTTTATGAGCTCCCATATTTCGAACCTTCCAGCAGGATCTATTCCAGTTGTTGGTTCGTCTAGAAATATAATTTCCGGATCATTAACTATAGATATTCCAAAACATATTCTACGTTTTTGTCCCCCCGATAATTCATAGAATTTTTTATCGGATTGGGAAGACAGCCCTATTTTTTTAAGGATTTCTTCAGGATCGTTTTTAATCCCATATAGTCTAGAAAAATAAGATATCAATTCTAGAGTAGTTAGATGAGTAGGTGGTTCGAATGATTGAGGTAGAAGTGAAATTCTAGATTTATCTATATTTTTTAATTCTTCTTCGAACAGATAAACAGATCCAGAATCATGTGATTTTGCCCCGGTAATACAATTGATAAGAGTTGATTTTCCAGATCCATTTGGACCTATTAAAGCGAATATTTCACCTTTATTTATAGATAATGAGATCCCGTTTATAGCTGAAAAACTAGAATAAGATTTCTGAATATTAATGGTTTTTATTGCACTCATTGAATAAATAATGGCAAGCGAAGGAATTATGTATTAGGGTTTTGAAATATAGAAAGAGATTATGCCTCTTGAAAGTATATACACAGATGATTAAGACAGATTGAATCATGAGAGTATTAGAAACAATTGAGACTAGAATCGAAATAAGAGAATTTAACAAAAAAGATGTTGGCAAAGAAATTAAATTGATGATTCTTGAAGCTGGAAGGCTTGCCCCAAGTGGGTTAAATGTTCAGCATTGGCACTATATAATAGTTGAAGGCGGTGATGAATTAAAAAAATTATCTGGTGTTAGCCCAACTGGAAAATGGGTTAGTGGTTCTAATTTTGCAGTGGTTACAGTAACAGATCCCAAATATAAATTTAATGAAATTGATGCTGGAAGGGCAATTTCACAGATGCAATTAGTTGCATGGGACTATGGTGTTGGATCTAGATTGTATACAATAAAAATCAAAGATCAAGAAAAAGCTAAAGATCTTCTTAAAATTCCAGAAGAATATGACCTCACGGCAGTTGTTGGGTTCGGGTATCCGATTAAAAAAATTGAAGGGCGAAAACAAAGAAAAGAGATGGATGAAATTGTTAGTCAAAATGAATTTGGAAAAATATGGGATGTCTAAAACTCGCGCTTGGGTAGGTTGAAGAAGAGCAATAGAGCTGTAGAAACAAATACCAAAGTTGAGATTCCATACGATTGATGTGTAGACATTATTAACGAGAAAGAAATCCCAAAGATGCCTCCTATGTAAGTACCTATTAATGGCCAAGTGCAGCTCACACATGAAAATATTCCAATTAGTCCAGATAAAGCAGATTTATTAAATCTAAGTATAGATCGGTAAACTAAATAGGATAAAGATAAGTACCCCACCAATTGGAATAAAAATATATATACTGAGACTAAAACTCCAGTATAGAAGAATGCTGGCGCCCATCCAGGAGGTATGGATGAGATTATTATTCCAAATCCAAAGTTGTGATCAGAGGATACATGTCCATGGAAACTATGTCCAAGTGCCAATATAGAACTAAAATAAGATAGGATGCAAAAATAAATAATTCCAAGGAACGCAGAAGGAATTTTTTTTCGGAGCGTGATAGAAGTTGGTTTTAATAAGATTACAGCCACAATTCCAACGTTGATCCAAATGAAAGGATACACAAGAACTATAGGATCGGTTAATACTATATTTGGAGAAGACGCATAGATAATTGTTAAGAGCAGTTCTAGAAATAAGAGTAGAAATAAGAATAAGAAAATTGGCCTGTATTTTTGCGAGAAAAGTTGGTTATAGTTCATGGATAAATTACATCAATGATTCCACAATTATTGCCAATAGTAACATTCCAAGATAGATATTTGAAGCGAGAAAAGAATTCATTGCCGTTTTTCTAGAGGGATTATAATGCAGTTTAATTATTGCCAAAAGGAATATTGTTGAAAATATAATGTTAATGCAAAATAAAAACCAAGTGAAACCATTATTTATGAGAAATAAAAATACTAAAATAAGTGTTGATCCCGTATAAAATATAATATGTTTTTTTGTTTCTGAGTCTCCATGAACTACAGGGAACATGGGCAATCCAGCATTCTTGAAATCGGTTTTGTATGCTAATGCCAAGTTATAGAAATGGGCAGGTGTCCAGAAGAAAATTATAAGTGCAAGTATAATCACATTCAGTCCAATTGTATTAGTCACGGCAACGGATCCAATAATAACTGGGAATGACCCAGCTATACCTCCAATAACCGTGTTTTGCACTGTATTAGGCTTTAATATTAGAGTATAGACCACACTATAGTAAATAATAGCAGCTAGCCCAAGAATGGCTGCGTAAAAATTCAGTAGATTAAAAATAAAAAATGAACCAAGTGTAAGAAATATTCCAAAAAACCAAGCATGGGATCTATTTATACGACTAGTTGCCAATGGACGATTTGAAGTTCGGACCATATTTTTATCCACTTCAGATTCGAATAAGTGATTGAAAGTCCCACTAGCCCCAATTGCTAGTATACCTCCTAAAAGTGTTAGAAATACGTCTGAGAGGGATAAAGATGGACCTGAACTTACAGCCATCCCAGACAAAGCTACCAAGGATAGAAGCCACATCAATCTAGGTTTTGTTAAACGGAGGTAATCTATTGCTATGTTTGAAGAATTAAATCTTAAAACTCTAGAAATTTGAGATGATAAATTTTGTTTGAAAGGACTTGGAGTAAGTGGTTCGTCTGACATTTCCAGAGATGAGGTTTTGAATTCTAAAACTAGTGCAAGTGCCACCAATAGAATTGCAAAGATTATAATATTGAAAAGGGGGTTATGAATTATATACAATCCCAAACCATCATAATGAATTAACTCTACCAATGAAGAGTTTAGATAGATTAGTTGAGGGTCATCGATAAAAATTGTTTCTATTAAATCTACAATGGAAAATAATAAATATAAAATTGCTCCTGTCCAAATCAAGAATTGGATTCTAAGTGGGGCATCCCTATGAAGAAACGCCGCGAAAAATGCTAAAAAAACCATTAGGATTGTAGAAATATGGTAAAAAGAATATAAAGATGTTTGAATAGTTTTTGCAGTGGAAAGTCCATAAACACCCATACAAACAAATGCGAGTAAATAGACAGAAAATATTGGTTCCTTTTTAACCATTTATGGAAGAGAAACTACGCACCTATTTAGACACAACGAGTTGGGTTTAGAAATTAATTAAATTAATAAATTATTTCATATAAACATCATTGAATTGAATATGATGCTGCAAGGGTCAGTGCTAGTGCTGCACCTAGTCCAGTAAGGATCAGGTAGCTTAGAGAAGCAGGTTCATATCTCAAATGTTGGAAATATCCTGCAACCAATAAAGCTTTGATAAAGGATAAGATAATGATGAGCCAAAATGCGAACCAATACATTGTTTCTAGCCATCCAGCGAACTCGATAAGGACCTGTACCGTTGCAGAGATGAACAATGCAACATATATGAAAGTGTAGAGTTTTAGTGATACCATTTTTAATTACCTCACAATATGTAAAACAATGGGAAAAGAAATAGCCAAACAATATCAACAAAATGCCAATACAGTCCAAAGTATTCTATTGTCCTATTGTCTTCTAGATATGCCCCATTCCATGCACGATAGATAAGCCATAGTGTGATCACAAGACCACCTATTACGTGGGCCCCATGGAGGCCAGTTGTTAGGAAAAACGTGGAAGTTTTTACATTTGTTGAAAGCCAAAGACCCTGATGGTATAAATGGTTCCATTCAATTCCTTTATTCATAAGGAACCCAACCCCCAAGAGGAATGTGGTGGTTAAAGCTGCAACAGCACCATATCTATTTTTCTTTTCAGTAGCAACAAGGGCCAATATTACGGTGAAACTACTAGTTAAAAGCAGATAAGTATTTATTAAACCAGGGAGGACATCATCGGGCACAGGAGTCCAAGAAGTCCACCCGTAAGCAACGCGAATGAAGATTGCAGAGCCTATGAAAGCCCCGAATAATACGACATCGGATGCCAAAAAAAGCCAAACCCCGGTCTTCATATTTTCTACACCTTGGAACGGCCAAGATTCACCAAATGGGCCTTCTGGTCCTTGGAATCTTTGAGCACCGAATCCAATCATGGAAATAGAGAATATCAATAATCCAATTACGAAAAGAGATGAATATAGAGTAGATCCGGTGTTTATTCCAGATAGTCCAAGTAAGAAAATGAGGACCCCTATAGAAATGAAAAGCGGCCATATGCTCGCATGGGTTTCTATATGTTGTGTTTTTTGTTCATTTTTCATGAATTGTTTCACCCCCATCAGTTTTGATTTTTTTCTCTGGTAAAAATTCTAAAAATCCATTTTCATATGTTGGCGTACCTTCCCAATTTTCTAAAGGTGGCGGTGATGGGAGCGACCATTCTAGTGTGGAAGCATATTTCCAAGGAGAATCGGGTGCATCTTCCCCATCAAAAAGACTTTTGTAGAAATTATATAACATTATAGCGAAAGATAGGGCTAATATGAATGCACCAATTGTTGCGATTTGATGCCAAGGTATTAAAGAAGGGTGATATGTGAAAACTCTTCGGGGAGTTTCCCAGGCGATGAATAATGGGAAATAGAGGAGATTGAATCCAATAAAATATAGTATAAAACTTATTTTTCCAATAAATTCATCGTACATTTTACCAGTTATTTTAGGATACCAGTAATAGATTCCAGCAATAAGCCCAGTTACACCACCTACCATGACGTAGTGGAAATGGGCTACGACCCAATAGGTCCCTCTGAATTCATAATCAAGGACTACAGCCCCAAGAAAGACACCGGTTATGCCTCCGATTATGAATAATATGAGCCCGCCAAAAGCAAATAAGAAAGGAGTAGTGAATTGGATTTTGCCTTTTAACAATGTATAGATAAGTGAGAACACCATCAGATCGAATGGGAGAGATATACCGATCGTTGTTATCATAAAGATTGTTTTTACTTCAAGGTTTATTCCAGTTAGAAACATATGATGCATCCAGACAGCAAAGCTCTGGATAGTTACAAGAACTAGTGCTGCTATGAACCATTTTCTGCCTACAATTCTGCGCCCAGTGAATGTTTGGAAAATTTCAGCCATTGCACCCAGTGCTGGGAAAAACACTATGTATACTTCAGGGTGGCCAAAGAACCAAAACAGATGAGTCCATAAAAGAGAACCTTGAGTACCTGTACCAGAAAAATAAGTTGTCCCTAATATTCTATCAGAGGATAATATCATTAATGCGGCAAGGAGTGATGCGAAAGCGAATAGCATCATCCATACAGTTAATAGAATGGTCCAGGTGAACAGGGGCATGTTAAGTAAAGTCATTCCCTTTGCACGCATCCTATGTATGGTGGTTAGGAAATTAACAGATCCCGCTGTAATTGCGACTGAGAAAATAAATAAAGCTAAAACTGCAGATGTTGCGCCTATTTGAGGAGTAAATGTAGGTAAGTTCAACGGTGCATATACAGTCCAACCTCCGTTAAATGTCCCTCCTTGAAAAAATGACACCCCTAGAAGGATACCAGAAATTAAATACAACCAATAGCTTAAAGCATTTAGACGGGGGAATGCCAGATCTCTTGCACCGATCTGCAGAGGCACTATATAATTCGCAAATCCAAATGCGAATGGAGAAAGGAACCAAAATACCATTATCAAACCATGGGCAGTAACTGATTGATTATAAGCAAAAGCAGATAATATCCCCTCCCCGGGATCTCGAGGTAGCCAAAGTTGCAATCTAATTAAAAGGGCAAGTACCCCACCCATGACTAGGAAAAATAATGAAGTTATAATATATAGAATTCCTATATCTTTGTGATTTGTTGTAACTAGCCAGCGTTTAATAGAATACATTGGTGGCAACCCATGCCCATCCGAATGACCACCGTCAGTTTGATATGTTTCTTTCATAATTAACCATTAGTTTTAGTCGCATTCCATAGTTCGAATTCAGAATCTTCCATTATAATTATTTCTGCATTCATGTAGGAATGGCCCGCCCCACAAAGTTCATAGCAAGCTGCCTGGTAAGTGCCAGTTGATTCTGCGATGAACCAAGTTTCTGAAATTTGGCCGGGTACAGCATCCGCTTTCATTCTCAAATCAGCAGATCCAAAATTATGCAACACATCACGTGAGGTTATGTGTAGAATAACGACTTTATTTTCAGGTGCGCGGAGAACCCCTGTTGAAGTGTGACCATCTGGGTATGTAAAAATAAACCCAAACTGATATGCTTCGACTCCAACCGTAAGAGAATCTTCCACCTGAGTAGGTGTTTGCTCAACATACAAGAGTGACCCATATGTCCACACAACGAGGGCGATGACTACAACTGCACTTAGGAGAAGAGATTTAATTAATTTTTTCCCATCTGTTGAATGGGGAGGGAGTTCACCTAGCTTCGGGCGATCTTCCTCAGAGGAATCGAGATTTGAACCCTCTCGATAACGGTATGCCTGAATTACCATATAGGCTATGACGACCACCCCAACAAGAGTTCCAAGATATAAAAATACAGAGAAAATTTGATCGAAAATAAAAGTCCGGCTACCAGTTGGAAAAATACTAAGAATATCCAATCCAATTGAGAAAAAATTAAAACCCGAACCTAACACGACGGATATTGATTGTTTGGGTACTTATCTATTATGAATCGCATTGAGAGGTTATTTTATTGAGACTATGGTTAGTTGGAAAAATATTGAAATTATAAATGAAGAAATCAGCCCACTAGAACAAATGCATAAACATACGAAAGTGACATAAAGGTGAGCATAATGAGAGAGCATATTTTTAGATGATAGATGAATAATTCATCTGACTCTTTTTGAAATAACTTGCCGTATTCTTTTTTTACTATGTCAGAACACTCGTCGAAATGATTCTCGTGTGAATGGAACACTAAATCCTCATGTGTTGGAAAGATAAACTCACAAAAGGGGCACTCCTCTGCAGTGGAAATGGCATATGGAACATTGAATTCTAATTGGGTGGCAAAATTGGACTCCACAGTAATAGTATATTGCAATCCCTATATGATAAAATTTGGCTTAACTTGCAAGTGGTGCAGATATGATCCATAAACTAAACATTGTGTATAGAACCATAACTAAGATAAGAGGATACTGACTACGAAGGGGTTGCAATCTGCCGCTGAAAAGTTTGAAAGAAATGCAATGTGAAATCCAAACTGAGCACATATGCCCGAGAAGAATAAAAGCTAATGGAATAAATGAAAACCATAAAGGGAGGGGTGTTATTGAAATGATATGTTGGTCTATGGGAAATAGAATTATTGATATAAATGAAGGGAAAAAGGTTAAGATATAACCTATATAATGGGCAAGGTGATAGCCTGCTGCGATCGGCAATAACGAAACTGCAAATCTCATGCTGAGAGAAGGAATGGAAATATAAGTATTAGACAGTTTATGAGTTAGATGGATTGAAAAATGATATATTAAATAGAATATTAAATGTCCAAATATGAGCCCAATTAGGTGAATAAATAAGATTGGAAATCCAAAAATAGATAAAGGTGAAATGATATTTTCTACCCAATATTGGGTAGAGACTAATCCATCATATGTTGTTATGAAAAGTATAGTGATAATAAATAAAACTTGGTGTCTTGCTGGGAGACCTATGTCATCAATGCCATGAATTAGTTTCATCCCAGGGAGGCCTATATAAATTGAATTATCATGAGATCTAGTTAGTGATACATTACCATAACATTGAAAAAATTTAGATAAAGGATCTGCGTGTTTAAACCAAATTTCATGCCCATATAGAAAAGAACCCATGAGAGTTATGATTGTATAAAAAAGTATTATGTAAGAAAGTGATATTGGAGAATAAGTAACATTTGAACCTACTTCGATTAAAACAAAAAAAATAAGTCCCAAAGATGCAGGCCAAGAGCCTAAGTTTAAAGGATAGTTTAATTTGAAAGATGGGAGAACGGAAGATATTGTTTTCCATGGATTGAGTTGATCCCAAGTATTACCGAATAAATACACAGTCATAGTATAGCCCGCCCACCAAATGACCCATACGAATAAAACTGAAAAATTTGAAATAGGGTTTTTAGGACCAATAAAGCCCATTAGTATGGTATAAATCAATAAGAATACACATGCTATTTTTAAAAAACCATACACAAATTTGTTAACTTGAAATTGAGGTAGTTTAATGCAAGTAGAATTTACATTATTGATAAATTCTCTATCAGTAGCTAGACTAATTATTAAAAATGACAAGCTTATTACAGCACCCCCAGTGATTATAAAAAGCCAAATTGGAACATATACAGGTTCATTCGTTAGAGCTAATCCACCGGTATGCGCAGCTGCAGGGACGGATAGAAAAATTATCCCGATTAAAGCTAAAATATAAAGTCTTGATAGAATTTTGATGATGGGTTTGCCCATCATGAGAAAATTAATTGTGCTACGACAAGTATTAAGAACAAAAATCCAAATAACAAAGTCGAAGATGCTAGAGAACGCGCGTGAGAACCACCTGCCGCTCGGATTGATGCGTACACACCAAATAAAAGATAAGATACCAATAAAATTGAAAAGATCCCAGTTAGAATCATGACAGACGTGAGTCCCTCTAAATCGGCTGACAAATGGTCGATGAATATCAATGCACCGCCAGAGATGCCGAAAACCAAAAGTATGAAGAAAATCAATCTCAGAGGGATAATAAATCTAATCGGATTGGGTTTAAGTTCAGATTCTGAATCTGTGGAAGGCCGGTTCCAATTTCGTAATCGTAAAAATGCACCAGCTACGATTAGTACGAAAAACCCCATTAGAGCAGAACTTAATAGATAACTGATTCCAGACATATTAATTATAAGAAAGTCTTTTTTTTAGGACTATAAACGTTTTTCTTTCCAACTAGTACAGAAGTAATCCCCGGATACAGTGTGGCATCATACACTGACTGGATATTCCCTACCATGGGAGATTGGTGGGAAAAATAAATATGTAAGAGTAACTAGATACTTGTGGATTATTCAACAGAGGGACAGTATTCGGACCTATGGGTTAAAATCCGACATTGAGAGTCAAATTTGAGGGCATGTCCTTGGTTCCGATAGAATTCCCCTCTGCCATTACTGAGATGGTCAAGACAGAGCCTCCCTCAAATGGCATATCTGTTCCTTCAAAATGGGCATTTAACAGTGATTAAAATTAATGAAGATGTCAGCGAAGTTTTTAGTGTACTAATGACAAAAGTTTAGAATAGATATGAGCGCAAATGACCGAACAGGTACTATTGAGTCACACCTCGTGGACCGAGAATATTACAGTCCTTCGAATGAGTTTATTAATCAAGCAAATGTCAAAGATTCAAAGATATATGATCGGTTGGATAAATTTCCAGAAGGTTTTGAAGAGTATGCGAAACTACTTGATTGGTATGATGAATGGGACCAGGTATTTGATGGGTCTAAACCCCCATTTTATAAATGGTTTGTAGGAGGAAAATTGAATGCAGCATATAATTGCGTGGACAGGCACCTTCCAGAAAGAAAAAATCAAACTGCACTATTATGGGAAGGGGAGAATTATGAACAGAGAAATATAACATATCAAGAGTTATATCGAGAAGTTAACGAAGTTGCTGCAGCACTCAAATCGATGGGAGTGAAAGAAAATGATATAGTCACACTCCATTTGCCCATGGTACCAGAACTGCCAATAACCATGTTAGCGTGTGCCCGTATTGGGGCGCCGCATTCAGAGGTTTTTGCTGGTTTTTCTGCAAATTCTCTTGCGGATAGAGTTAATGATGCCAATTCAGAATACATAGTTACAATTGATGGGTATTACAGAAGAGGTGAGTTTCTCAATCACATTGATAAAACAGATGCTGCCTTAAAGGACATAGATGGAAATCCAAAAGTATTGGTTTGGACACGTCACGATGAACCAAAAGTAGAAATAAATAAAGAATACATATTATTAAGAAATATTCAAAAAGAACACAAAAGAGAATATGTAGAACCAGTGAGTAGAGACGCAAATGATGTTCTATTTCTTATGTATACGTCTGGCACAACTGGAAAGCCAAAGGGATGTCAGCATAGTACTGGAGGATATCTAGCATATGTCACAGGGACTTCTAAGTATGTGCTAGACATTAAAATGGAAGATACATACTGGTGTGCTGCAGATATTGGGTGGATTACGGGGCATTCGTATATTGTTTATGGTCCCCTTTCAATTGGAACTACTAGTGTTATGTATGAGGGGACTCCAGACCACCCCAATAAAAGCAGAATTTGGGAAATTGCTGAGAAATATGATGTGGACATATTTCATACATCGCCTACAGCTGTGAGAATGTTTATGAAATGGGGAGAAAGTTATATAAAGAATTATGAATTTGATTTCAGATTAATGGTATCTGTGGGTGAGCCCATCCAACCAGAAGCTTGGCTTTGGTACTATAAACACATAGGAAAAGAATCTGCAGCCATTGTAGATACCTGGTGGCAAACAGAAACAGGAGGGCATATGATTACTAATCTACCAGCAATTTCAGATATGAAACCGGGATCTGCAGGTTTGGCCGCCCCGGGGATAAAACCAAAAATTGTAGATGGAAATGGGAATGAGATAGGGAACGAAGAGGGTCAAGCTGGAAACCTCATAATAACACGTCCTTGGCCAGGGATGTTACAAACAGTTTATGGTGACGATGAGAGATTTATTGAAACGTATTGGAAAGAATTTTCAAATTTGGATTCGGATGACTGGGAAGATTGGGCATACAAAGCAGGAGATGGGGCAATACAAACTCCAGATAAATATTTCAGAATTTTGGGTCGTTTGGATGATGTTATGAATGTTGCAGGGCATCGTTTAGGAACTATGGAACTTGAATCTGCAATATTAGAAGTAAATACAGTTGCAGAGGCTGCAGTTGTAGCTAGGAAGCATTCTGAAAAGGGACATGTGCCTGATGCATATGTGATTCTTCGCGAGGGGATTCAGATTTCGGATATTATACGAGAAGAAATAAATAAATCAGTAGAAAGAAGTATTGGAAAATTTGCACGCCCAGCGAACATCATATTTGTAGAGGATTTGCCTAAGACTAGATCCGGGAAAATAATGCGACGTTTACTTGAAGATATATCTAATAATGAAGAGTTAGGAGACACTACAACCCTTAGTGACTCGACAGTTGCAGAAAAGATCAGAAATCAAGTTCAAGGGGAAAAATAAAAAATGGGACTATTTTCGCTGGGTGGTTGCAACTAAAGGATGACGGGCATAATCTACAATGGTCACATCATTGAGAGAATTAAGACCTTCTTTTTTGGCTGTTTTTGCAATGCCAAGGTCAACGGATCCATCAACTAAAAGCACATAAGCATCCATTTTTGATATACCAAGTGACCTGGCAGCTAATGCTCGGTGATGACCATCTGCTAGAAATAAAGTACCGACCTGATCTATGACTACAAGTGGTTCTGCTAAACCGTTCGAAAGTTCGTAGCTCCTACCTTCTAGCTCGTCTGCGTAGACTTTATTTTGAGTAGGAATTAGTAAATTTATGAAAACGGACTGACGTTTTTGGATTACTTCGATTCCATGGATAGAGTTTAAAGTCCGTGCAAGTTTGCCTACTTTTTCGGGAGTGGCCCTCTCTATTTGACTTCTTATAACGTCAGAATTTGAAACAATGCCTATTAGATTTCCAGACTCGTCTATTACAGGTAATTTTTGAATCCCAGATCTAAGAATGACTCGTGCTGCATCTTGAATTGCCATTTCGGAATGAGCAACAAGTAAATCGGTACTCATGACTTGAAAAATTGAAACTTTGTCACTAGAAAGAAGTAGATCCCGAGCAGTTACGAATCCAATAACTTGGCGCCCAACGCAAACTGGGAAACCATCGTGGCCCGTTTTCTCTATTTTTTTTGCTACTTCTGCGACTGAATCATCTGGAAAAACAGTTTCGACCTTTGAGGTCATGTACTCGCCAACAGTTGTTTTGGCATTTGAAGGGGAGCTGATATAATCCATGTTCTTGACTAGATGTTTATGAAATAAAAACTCAATCATGTGTGAGAGCCAACAAGAGAGGTGGAAAAATGTAAAAATCTAAGAAAGGAGAATACTAGCTGCAGACATGGCATAATCGGCTATAGGGGCAAAGAAAGGTAAGCTTAGAATGGTTATTGAAGCCGCTATGAATATGGCTATGTAAAGTCCAAAAGGTTTTGAAGAGGACAGTTTCAAACTTTTAAGAGGTTGGTCTACCCACAAGGATTTGACTACGCGGGAATAGAAATAAAGAGACAATGCAGAATTGATTGCTCCGATCGCTGCGAGCCACCAAAATCCTGCCCCGACTGCTGCCATAAACAATACATATTTTGTTAAAAATCCCCCTCCAACTGGCAACCCTGCTAACGAAAACATAAATATAGTCATTGCCACAGAAGCCATAGGCGCTTTTGTTGCAAGGCCTCGATAATCATCGAAAGTTGACCCAACCCCCCAATGTTCCGCTAGGGCTACGAATAAGAATGCCCCGGTATTCATGAAACCATAGACTATAAGATGCATCATACTGGCACCTATAATTAAGACATCCTGATTCCCAGTTAAAGATGCCAATCCAATTAGAACATAACCGGCATGCCCTATAGATGAATATGCCAGCATTCTTTTCACGCTTTTTTGTAGTACTGCGGCAAAATTTCCAAGCGTCATTGTTGCAATTGCGATGATTTGAATTAGTATGCTCCAATCTATACCAAGAGATATAAGCAAGTCCAATGGAAACGCTTCGATTAAAATTCTAAACGCAAGAATGAATCCTGCAGCTTTGGAAGCAGAAGAGATGAATGCACTTATTGGAGAAACTGCACCTTCGTATACATCTGGAGCCCAGAAATGAAATGGAACACTTGCTGTTTTAAATGCGAGGCCGCCTATTATCATTAAAAGTCCAAGTAATAGAAGTCCAGATACAGACGACATATTAGCAATGGAGTGGGAAATCTCACCGAATTCTAAGTGTCCTGTTGCACCATAAACTAGGCTAGATCCATAAATAAATATAGCAGATGAAAGGGCACCAATGAGGAAGTATTTAATACCAGCTTCGACACTGCCTTCATTTTTCTTTAGATATGTTACGAGAGCGTATGAAGGTAAAGATGCAGTTTCCATAGCTATGAAGGCAATAACTAAAGAATTAGCAGAGGCCATAAAACTCATGCCTGTTGCTGCAAGCAATAAGAGTGAGTAATAGGATGCTTGATTCTGTGAATTTACTAGGTGATCATAACTTGCGATTGAAACAATTGCAGTTATAGAAGATATGAGAATTATGAAGAGTAGACTAGATCCATCGATAATTAATTGAGAATTGAAAAGGTAGACAGGACCGCTAGAAAGAACATCCCCAGAGGTTTGAAAGAAAATAGAAACTATGACTGAACAAATTGATCCTATTGTAGCTATGCCTGTTAAGATGATCAATCTAGTTGACTTAGGAAATAAAGTATTATATAAGAGTATAATTAGAGCAGAAGATAAAAGACATATCTGAGGCAATAGTAAATACACATCGGACATTATAGAACCCCTTCCAATAGAGATACTAAAGGTTGTACAGCTTGTTGAATCATTTCGAATATAATACTAGGCGCGATGCCCAAGGATATAATAATTAGTAAAAGAATTACTAACGGAAAGATATCATGTAATTTGGGCAAGTCCAGATTATTTTTGCCTTTAATTTCAAATTTGCCGAAGAACACATTCTGGATAGTTAATAAGAGATATCCTGCAACAATAACAATTCCAAACATAGATATTGAAGTGATTAATTTTGCAAATGGGAAGTCGGAACCAAAAGCCCCAATAAAAATGAAAAGTTCTGCTGCAAAACCAGACATCAGAGGTAAACCCATATATCCAAAGGCGCCTGCGATGAAAATTGCAGCTGTGACGGGCATTTTATCTGCTATGCCTGAAAGATCATCAGTCATTCGTGTGTGAGTCGAATTATATATAACCCCTACTGTCATGAATAATAATCCGGACAGGAGTCCATGACTTATCATTTGAAAGGTTGCCCCACCCACCCCATAAACTGTGAAAGCGGCTAATCCAAGTAAAACATAACCCATTGAGGATATTGAAGAGTATGCGACAATTCTTTTGAGATCTTTCTGGGCCAACGCTAGCAACGCGCCATAAATAATACTAACTACTGCCACTACAGCAATTAAGCTAGCCAATTTTTGGGCTATATCAGCTAGTAATGTGAAATTAAACCTAAGGAGACCGTACGTACCCATTTTAAGAAGAACTCCTGCTAAAATTACAGATGCAGGGGTGGGTGCTTCGACATGAGCATCTGGTAGCCATGTATGGAAAGGAACTATTGGGACTTTGACACCGAAACCTATGAAAAGTGCTATGAATACCACATATTTCAGAGTATCGGGATCGAGAGGCCCAAGAGACCCTAGTTGGTTAGAATGAAGAGCATGTGACATGGAAATTAAATCTAATGAATTGATAGAATCCCCAAGCCCAAATGCAAGTGCCATGAATCCTATAAACATTAGAAGACTGGCCACATTTGTATATATGAAAAACTTAATTGCTGCGTATTTTCTCCTGCTGCCTCCCCAAATAGATATTAAGAAATACATCGGAATTAGAACAGCTTCCCAAAATATAAACCAAACAAAGAAATCGAATGCTATAAAAACCCCAATGAGTGCAGCTTCTATGATTAAAAGTAAACCATAAAATTGAGATTGTCTTTCTTTAATTGGAGTCCATGCAGACATAATTGCAAGAGGTGTTAGAATTACAGTAAGGAGGACAAGCGGCAAACTTATTCCATCGACCCCCACGTGCCAATTTAATGCGTATGGCCCGAGAGTAACCCAGGGTATATTTGTTTCGAATGCTATTTTTCCACCTTCTATCAGAGCATTCCCATAACCGTCAAATGAAGACCACATTGTTAGACCAAGAAGTAGAGGTATCAAACTTAAATAGAAAGATATTTTATGAGAATTTTTATTAGAGAGTGAGAATACAAACAATCCACCAATGAATGCAGATAATATTGTTAATTCGATTAGCACTATAGCCACCCACTCCATAAAACTAAAATTAATAACATGAATAAAAGACCTAAAGATATTAAGAAGGCATAATTGGTCACTATTCCTGTTTGGAGTTTACTCATAGATTTCCCGATTGATAGACTGGTTAAACTAATTCTGTTGACCACTCCATCCACATACATCCTATCGAATATATCTGCAGTAGAAGCTATTCTATCGCGAGTTAATTTTGTTATCTTAAGTTGGTAATCATTTAGATAGTAATCGTGCATAAGAACTGTGTATAATTTATTTAGTTTATTTGCATAGACAGCACCAGATTCAGTTGGGTTTGGAGATTCATAAATTTTCCATGCAAGAGCCATTCCAGAAATAGCAAGTGTCAAAGATATGAGTGCAGGTAAGATAGAAGATATGTGAGCAGAATGATATCCTGAGAAAGACTCGATTAGTTCGTGGTAATGGTGTGCTGTGAGAGTGGATGGGGCCATATTGAGCCAATGGTGAAGATAGGAAAAATTAGATCCAAATAGTTCCTCTAGGGGGGCCATATTAATTGCACCTGCAAAAAGTGAAAGTATTCCAAGAATTATCAAAGGTATATAGATATTCCAGCGTATAATATGAGGATTTTTTGCAGGGTTTGAACGCGGAGACCCATGGAAAGTCAAAGATACCATTCGGAATGTGTAAAACCCAGTGAGAAATACAGCAATCAGTCCGAATGCATAGCTTAATAAAAGAATTGGTGACCCTCCAAGTCCATGGTTTAATGCCTCAAAAAGAACTTCATCTTTTGACCAGAACCCCGCAAAAGGAAATATACCAGCTAATGCGAGTGATCCAAATAAAAATGACCAATAAGTTATTGGAAGTTTACTTCTCAGACCACCCATATTCCACATGTCCCCATCATGATGCATTGCTATAATAACTGCACCTGCACCCAAGAAGAGTAATGCTTTGAAAATGGCATGGGTTGCGAGATGGAATACCCCGGCAGTATATCCACCCGCCCCAAGTGCCAACATTATGTACCCGTACTGACTGATTGTAGAGTATGCTAAAACTTGTTTAATTTCGCGTTTAACAACAGCCAGAGTGGCTGCAAAAAGTGCTGTGAAACCACCAAGGAGTGCTATCACAGATAGAGCTGTGGGGGATAGAGCATAGAATCCATAAATTCGCGCCACAAGATATACTCCTGCGGCCACCATAGTTGCAGCGTGTATAAGTGCAGAAACAGGTGTCGGGCCTTCCATGGCATCTGGAAGCCATGTGTGAAGAGGGAACTGTGCAGATTTCCCAATAACACCACCCAAAATTAACAGCCCAATTATAGTTATCCAGAGAGTGGGAGCTACCCCGTATATGGGAGACCCATCAATTATGGCAGATTTTGCCAATTCCGGGAATGAATTTTTACCGGCAAAATTAGATGTCCCGAATGTAACTAAAACCGCGACTACACCCACTAAGAAGAAATAATCCCCAAATCGAGTTACTAAAAATGCCTTGGTTGCTGCCCTTGGGGGAGCCGATTCTCTGAACCAGAAACCAATTAAAATCCAGGAACAGAAACCAACCAATTCAAAAAACATGAAAGACATCAAAAGATTGTCTGAGATGACAAAGGAGAGCATACTAAAGGAGAATAAAGAAAGTGCAGCATAATACCTGAACAGACCTTTTTCACCTTGATCGTTCATATAACCAATACTATGGATGAAAACTAGAAGTGAGATTAATGAAACTATAACTAGCATCAAACAAGACAGGGGATCGATTAAAAATCCAAAGTGAAGATTGGATATTATGACGCCAGTAATGGGGTCTATCTGGGACGGGTTCCAAATATAAAAAACCTCATTTAAAAACTTTCCAGAAGATACTGGAAGTAATAGAAGAAGTGACATTGCTAAAGATATTGCAAGTGCCACTATCCCAGGTATTGCTCCTTGTTTAGGTAAAAGATTTGGGGCAAACTGTCCAGCAAATAAAATTATTAAAAATGCAGACAATGGCAAGAGTGGAATTGCTGCTACGGTACTAAATGGATCCATATTTACCACCTCATTGTCACGGCTTTTGTGACATCAATATCTGAAAAGGTTCTGTGTAAAACTATGATTATACCGATACCAACAGCTACTTCTGCGGCAGCTAGAGCCAAAATAAATAGTGTGAATATTTGCCCGGTGAGGTTACCATGTAGAAATGAAAATGCTACAAAATTTAAGTTTGCAGCGTTCAACATTAGCTCAATGGAAATAAGAAACATGAGTGCATTTCTACGTGTTAGCACACCGAACAGTCCAATTGAGAAGATTGCTAAAGACAAGAAAACATAATAACTAATTGGAACCATTATTTCTCACCTCTTTTTAAAAAATTAGGTATTGAGAATGAAAATGAGACTTTTGAAATAATATTAGTTGGAGTTCTTCTTGCCAGCATAACAGCGGCCACTAGTGCAGCGACTAGTGCTATGTCGACTATCTCGAACGCAGCTATAAATCCTTCACTTTCAATGGAAGACCCAGGGATATCAAATAATGAATAGCCTATGCTAGTAGTTATTTGGGCCCCCTCTGGGAATCCTATTGGTGAAATCAATGGAGAAGTACTATAGATTATAAACGAACATAGAATAAAAAATAGTACCGCAGTAGTTCCATTAAGTAGATTGGGCCCAATAGGGAAAGTTGGGGAGGTATTTGAAGTTGGATCTGAGTTACGTCGGATGAGCATTATGGCGAAACTTATCAGTATTAAGATCCCCCCAACATAGACAAGAATTTGCATCGCTGCGATGAATTCTGCTGACAGGATAATGTAATGAATTGCTATGCTTAGAAGTGCTACTCCAAGTAATAGAGCTGAGTGCCAAACATCCTTTACCATAACAACCCCCAAGCTACTGCCAAGAGTTACTGCGGCGAAGAATAAAAATGACAATAAATCGTATATATTAGTTTCAGGTATCATTGGTAATCAATTTCTCCATCGGTTTCGTTTATCCAGGAAGACCTATCCGGTTCACGGGAGGCAAGTGGATCCATTCCCTTGTACCAAGGGACATTTTTTAGTTGTTCTTTGTTGTAGACTAAATCCCCTTTGGTATCTCCGGTAAATTCAAATTGTTGAGTGAGAACAATAGCATCAACGGGGCAAACTTCTTCGCATAAACGACAATATATGCATTGTCCTATGTGAAGATTATATTCTTCACCTTTACGTTGAGCATTTAATTTTATTTCTATAGTGTCATTGGGACAAACTATTTCACATTGACGACACCATATGCAACGTTCCTGGCTGAATTTGTGAACTCCTCGGAATCTAGGCGATACCTGAGGGGCAGATTCAGGATACTCTATAGTGAAAGTTTGACCACCTAGAGCATGCTGCATTGTTGTCGCCATAGATTGTAAAATTCCTATCATCCTATAACCCCCACAAGTATAGCAGTGAAAATTAAATTAACGAAAGACAATGCTAAGAGGCCCTTCCACCCTATTTCCAACATTTGGTCAATTCTTAACCTCGGGATTGATGCCCTCATCCACTGAGTGAATAAAAATACACTCCAAATTTTTAATAAGAACCATACAAATCCGGGTATGAAAGATAAAGAAGAAATAGGAGCAGAAGCCCCACCTAGGAAAATAGTTGTTATAATTGCACCACCTAGGAAAATATGGAGGAACTCTCCAAGGAAAAATAAAACAAAATAAACGGAAGAATATTCGGTTATGTATCCAGCTACAAGTTCTGTTGGAGCTTCTGGAATATCAAAAGGATTTCTTCCAATTTCGGCTAAATTTGCCACTAAGAATAGAATAAATGCGAATGGGTTAATAAATGCATACCAGGATGGAATGGCCACTCCTGCAATTATTAGAAGAGGATCTGATTGGGCTGCAACGATTTCACTTAAACGGAGAGTTCCAGCAAATAATACAACAGATGCTGCAGTCACTATTAGGGGAATTTCATAAGCGATATTCATTGCGACTGCCCGGAGACCACCAAGCATAGAAAATTTGTTGTTGGAAGAATAACCAGCTATTACAACACCGAGTGATGCAATAGATGCTATAGCGAAAACAAAAACTAATCCAGTTTCTGGGTCGGCTAGTTGAAGGTTCCCACCCATTGGAATGACTGCAAATCCAAGCAATGCGGAGAATGGGAGAATGAGTGGTGCTATGTCCCAAGAAGGACGGTCTACACCTTCAGGTATTATGAGTTCTTTTGATATTAGTCGGATGGCATCTGCCACTATTATAAGTAATCCTAGAGGCCCAAGTCGATTGACAGCGATACGGTCCCCGAAAGTGGCAGTTATTTTTCTTTTTGCCCATGGGCCAGCTATTGCCGCAGATATAAGCATTATATTCCCAATCAAAAATGCACCGATAAATGCTGAAAAAATTAATCCAAGCGTACTATCTAACCCAAAAATTTGAGAGATTGCATCTACTAATGGTGTTTGGGTTTCGAGGAAAAAAAATGTCATCTATCTACCTCGCCAAGAACTATATCTAGACTTCCTAAAGAGGCAATTAGATCAGGGACTAGTCCCCCTTGAGCCATTTCAGATAAAGTTGAAAGATTGCTGAAACAAGGACTTCGTATTTTAAATCTAGCTGGTTTTTGGGTACCATCTGATCGTATATATACTCCAAGTTCTCCTTTGGCTGCTTCGACTGCACGATAGATCTCTGCATCCAAGGGTGGTTTTATTGTTCGGGGAACATTTGATTGAAGAATACGATCTTCTTCTGGCCAAGATTCAAGAAGAGATACGCATTGGTCTATGATTTTTGCAGATTGTTCGACTTCACCTAGTCTGACCAAAAAGCGAGAGTATACATCACACCCATTATTCGTAATTACATCCCAGTTTAGATGTTCATAATAACCATATGGATCGTCTCTTCTTAAATCATAATCAATCCCAGAAGCTCTGGCTACAGGACCAGTTACGCCGTACTGTCGAGCGACATCTGGGGACAAAATTCCAATTCCAATGCACCTCAACTGGAATATTTCATTTGACGTCATTAGATTGTTATATTCTTTGATGCCATCAGGAACACCATCTGTGAAAGTTCTAATTTTATCTAAAAATTCAGCTCGAGGCTCTGGTAAATCCCACACAACCCCTCCAAGACGAAAATAGTTGAACATCATTCTTTGCCCAGTTAAATCTTCCAATATAGATTGAACTATTTCTCGGTCTCGCATAGCATACATAAAGATTGCTGTGAAGTCCCCATAGACATCTAGTGCGAAAGTTCCAACTGCGAGGAAATGGGCACATATACGACAGAGTTCAGCCCCCATTGTTCGAATTATTTGAGCGTATTCTGGCACTTCTAGACTAGCCAAATCTTCTGCAGCTCTAGCATAAGCCCATTCATTTAGCAACCCCGCTGAAGCATAATCCCAGCGGTCAGGATATGGCATGATTTGATAGCGATAGTTCAATCCTTGAGCCATTTGTTCTTCACATCTATGAAGATACCCTATATCAGGATCCACAGAAAGTACGTGTTCCCCATCGAGTACTGTTTTTAGATGCAATACACCATGTGTTGCTGGGTGATGAGGCCCGATATTTATAAACATGGTGTCGTTTTCTAGGTCTGCCAGTGGATTCTCATGTTCTTTGAGAGCGATTATTTGAGGTTTATTTTGATCGTAATCTAGCCCAAGAGGATGCCCTTGCCAGGTATCAGGTAAAAGAATACGTCTTAAATCTGGATGACCTTCGTAATGGATACCAACTAAATCGAATGCCTCGCGTTCGTGCCAGTTTGCAGTTTTGAAAACAGGTTCTGCAGATTGGTTCCAAGGATTGTCTCGAGGAGAAGGTACAACTATGCCTAATTCATGTTTTGGTTTGGAGTATTTTCTAAGGTGATAAATTGATTCGAAACGGTCTTCATACTCCTGTGCAGTCACGCATGAAAGATGGTCAAATCCGGCTTTGTCTCGGAGTAGAGTTAATGTATCCTGAACTGCATCGGGCCGAATGACAAATGCAGGTGCATTTATATGATTCTCTCTGTAGATAACGCGGCCATTGAGTAGTTTCTCTAGTTTATCGTAATCTAAAGTTCCATCCCGTGATACACCAATAATTTTTGTTTTTGTAAGGGAGGGTTTTGCACTCATGGAGAATCGCTCCAATTATAACGCATGACTAGATCGTTTTCTGCTATTTGGTCTGCTAAATGCTCAATTATTTCATGAGTACCTAAGTTTCCAAATTTTTCTAGTTCATATGGATCGACTATTACAGGAGATCTTTCACCGCTTATAATACGTTCCTGTAGCTTTACTATCCCGTAGACTAAAGCCTCGGGTCTCGGGGGGCAGCCGGGTACATGAATATCTACAGGAAGTATTTCTTCAACCCCTTTAACAACATTGTACCCCTTGTGGAAAGGCCCACCTGAAATTGTACAAGATCCCATTCCAACCACAAATTTTGGTTCAGGCATTTGATCATACACACGCCTCAGTCTAGGAGCGAATTTTGAAACTATAGTTCCAGGAACAATCATAAGATCTGCTTGACGTGGAGATGCCCGCGGGACACCCGCACCGAACCGATCTAGATCGTGTTTTACTGCGAAAGTGTGCATCATTTCTATGCTACAACAGGCGATACCAAATTGTAAAAGAAATAGTGAAGATCCACGAACCCAATTCATAAAAGCATCAAATTTTGTTAAGATAAAAGGTGAAGATCCAAATGCCTCTCTTAGTCGAGAATTCGTTCTGTCATCGATTGAACCATATAAGTCTTCGAATGTTGGCGGAATGAGGGAATGTTTTGAAGTCGATCCATTAGTTAGATTAATTGGTTGTTCTTGACTCATTGAATCACCTGATGTTCAGCGGCATTTTCTGAATTGGCCCATTTTATAATTCCTGTGCTCCATGCCCAGATAAGACCTATAAAAAGAACAGCTATGAAAATTAACATAGGAATTAGGGCCCAGAATAAATCGTTTTTTGCTACATCTCTGTATATCAAAGCCCAAGGGAAAATGAAAATAGTCTCTACGTCAAATATTACAAACATCAATGCCACCATGTAGTACTGTATATCGAACTTGAAATGGGAGGAACTAGTTGGAATCTCACCTGACTCGTAAGTAGCATTTTTTCCAGCTACATATACTGTTGGACGGAGGATGGAAGAAAGTGCCATCATCCCAATAGGTATGAGCAACGCAACGAGTGCGAGCATACCAATAGCGAGCCAAGGGTTCATACGTACATCACCTATAGATATTGCGTTGGAGTTGAACTGGTATAAGCGTACTTAATTGAATTGTAAATTAAGATTCGTTTAGATAGGAACTGAGGCCTTGTTTGTGCAACTCAATTGATGCAGATACAACGCTTTCCTGTCTCTGAGAATGGAGTTCTAAAAGCCCTTCAATTAGTTCAGGGTACTTGCACGAAAGTATTTGAACTGCAGATAAACCAGCGTTGTATGAACTGGCAGAATCTACGGTGAGTATTGGGGCACCTTTGGGCATTCCAATAACGGATCCAATTGATTCTTCATGGATAGGAACCCCAATCGTAGGAATTGGATATGCTATTGAAGCGCACACGCCTGCTAGGTGGGCAGCTTTACTTCCTGCGCCTGCAATTATAACTTCGATTCCTCGTTTTGCAGCTGTGCCAGAATAAGCATATAGAAGATCAGGTATTCGGTGGGCAGATATGATGTGAGTTTCAAATGAAAATTTTTCACCAGTTGGTTTACCAGTATATTCTTTGAATCCTAGATTGGTTAGTGCTTCTGCTGCACCCTTCATAATTGGTATGTCAGACTTGGACCCCATTAGAATTCCAATTTTAGGTTTTTCCGTTGGATTTTGAGATTCGTGTTGGAACTTTTCAATAAGGTTGGTTAGGTTAGTAGGAGTTCTCATGGTAGCATATGGTGAGGTTACATTTTTACTGTGCTGTGCAGGATGAAATCATTAACGAAAAATATCTTGTGGCATGAATAGGTTAAACAGGTTTTTGGCTATAGGTTTAAAGGGCATAATCGCGGTGGATGAAAAAGACAATATCAACGTTGAATTGCCGGATTTCGTGTTCCACCCTATTGTAGTCGTTTAAGAAAGGTTGTATCTCATCTGCTTCGTTTGATCTGGTTATAATCACGGGCGGTTTTTGGTTTGTGAGGATGGATTCGAACGCAGGTATGTCTGCTGTGCTGTCAACAGTTGACCCGTATGATTCGAAATACCAAGGAAGTGGAAGCCTATTATACCATTCCCCATCGCGAAGTGGCAATAAATATGCATTAGATTCTATTTCCACTAAAAAATAATCTCCGTAGTAAAGAATATCCAAATCGGAATGGTGATGAGAAGCTAATTTGATCGATTCAAGAGTTTTGTTCATGTCAGCATCTGGTTGCGCGTACTGGACTATAAAATTGGATTCACCATAAGGATTGATGTGACTGGTTGATATTGTAATTCCAATAGTCCCCATAGAAACTAATAAAATTAGAATCACAGCTATACTTGCCCCAATTTTATCGTTTTGAGAAACTGATTCTGATACCCAGTTATAAATTATAACGGCACCCATGGCTGCGGGAATGGAGAAAGGAACTACTGTGTGGATAACTGCCCAAGAAGAGCTTATATCTATTGCAAGTGGATATACAAATAAACTGATTGTTCCCCAATAGAATCCAAATGAGACTAAGAATCTAGGTGACTTTCCACTATAGCGATCTGAAATAAAACCAATGAAAGCCAATAGGATTAAAGCCCCAGAAGAGTTTAGAAGTATGAAGAAATATTGGCGTAAAAAGGGCAAATATGCATGATCTGTTGAAGGCCCTAGAATCCATTCTGAAACAAGACTAGAGGTAGATCCAATGATTGATTCATAAAGAAGACTTGGGAGGATAAATGGCATAGAAAGGAGATGATCAATTCCAGAACCATCTATCATCCCAGAACGAGGAGCATAAAATATGAATAGTATAAAAATGAATTCAAATGATGCGATTATTAAGTATTTTTTTAAGTCTAAAATGGAGGTGAATACGCTTGAAATTTTTTGTTTTGCTAATTTTTGCCATCCGGGTTTTTTATCTCGATTGAGAAATAATTTTGAATCTAAAACTATGAGCGAACATAAGAGTAAAATTATAACATATATTATGGCGTTTTCTTTTGCTGTGAAAGATAGGGCGAGAAATGCACTTGCAGCATAAATGTATCGAGTTTTTTGAGTGGCTAAAAATCGAAGAATGAATCCAATAAAAACAAAAATAAATGCTGCAACGATTATATCGTTTCGCATGAATCTAGAATAGTATACGAGTAGAGGGTCCAAGGCTAAGAAGAGAGAGAGTGCGATTAGTTCTTTGTTGTTTAGATGGTCACGATAAAGCCATACTGCGAGTGGAAAAAGGCCACCTATAATGGCTACTGAAATTCTAGCTGTGAAATCGTTTGCCCCAGCAAACTCAAAAATATAGTGATTTATCTGAGGGAGAAATGGCCCATGAACAATTGGCCTATATTGCCATACCCCTGTGTCTACGTATCGGAGGATATCGTACGCAACCCGGCCTTCATCCCAATGAGATACTCTAGATCCTAGGTTTATTACGCGGACTATGAGTGATATAAATGAAATGCAAATAAGAGCTGAAATGGTCGGGTTATTTTTGAAAAATTTAAGACCAAATCTATAATTCATTAGTTTGCATAGAGTAAGTCTACGGACTACAACCTTTCCATTGCTTAATTGAATATGATTGGTTAAAAATTCAATATAAGAATACCTTCGTTAGATCTATTAGTCCGTCGGGCTTTGAACAAGCCATGGTATCGATAGGAATGGTAGTGGCCAAATTTAATGGGCCCATAACTGAACTTATGAAAGAAGAAGCAGAAAAGGTTGCAAAAAATAATGGTGTAACTGTGATAGATACTGTTTATGTCCCAGGAGTATACGATTCTCCTTTTGCTGCAGATAGATTGGCAAGGAGAAAGGAAATCGATGCAGTTGTTGTGATAGGCGCGATAATATCGGGTGAAACAGATCATGAACACGTAATTGCCCATGCTGCAGCCCAGGGATTGACAAAGGTGAGTTTGGATAGAGATAAACCAATAACATTGGGAATAATCGGGCCTGGAATGAATCCAAAACAAGCTGTGGAAAGGATTGAAAACGGAGGGTTTGCTATGGAAAGTGCGATAAGGATGGTAAATGAAATATCATGAAATTTTCTCGAAGGGTTGAGGGGATAGAACCTAGTGCGACAGTTGCTGTGGGTAATCGGGCTGCAAATCTAAAACAGAAAGGAGTAGACGTGATAGATTTGAGTGTTGGAGAACCAGACTATAAAACTCCAGAAAATATAATCAGGGCGGCTAAAGAATCTTTAGATCGTGGCGATCATGGGTATACCCCTTCTAGAGGTATAGAGGGACTAAGAAATGCAGTTTCAGAATATTTCAATTTGGAATGTGGATTAGAATATGATTCAGATAATGTGATTGTCACACCAGGTGCCAAGCAAGCTCTGTTCGAGGCTATAATGACAATGATGGATACGAATGATGAGGCCATAGTGTTGACACCTGCGTGGGTATCTTATGAACCTATTATATCGATGGCAGGTGGAAAATCAATACGGGTTGATCTTGAACCATATGGGTTCCAACTACTGCCAGGAATTAATAAATTGAAAGAGGCAATTACTGATAAGACAAAAATGATAGTAATTAACTCACCGTCCAATCCAACAGGTGCAGTTTATAATAGAGAAGCACTTGAAAGCGTCAGAGATCTAGCAGTTGATCATGATATAACAATCATATCTGATGAAATCTACAGGGAGATAAAATATAGCCAAGAATGCATTAGTATCGGATCTCTAGAAGGGATGATTGAGAGAACAATTACTATAAATGGATTTTCTAAAGCATATGCTATGACTGGGTGGCGTCTTGGGTATATGGGTGCCCCAGATGGGATAATAAAACAGGCTTCTAAAATCCACTCACATACAGTTACATGTGCAACTAATATGGTTCAGCATGCAGGAATAGAAGCTATTTCGAATACAGAAGATATTGTTAAAGACATGGTCAATTCATTTAAAGGACGAAGAGATTATATCGTGGAATTGCTATCTGAGCATGGCATAGATATTCCCAAACCCGATGGTGCATTTTATGTAATGATTCCAGTGGGAGAAAATGATATTTCGTGGTGTGAGAACGCCATTGACAAGGCTCACGTTGCCATGGTACCAGGAGAAGCATTTGGTACCCCGGGGTATGCGCGCATATCATATGCCAATTCTATGGAAAATATTAAAGAGGGGATTGAGAGGCTTTGTCATAATGGACTAATTTCATGATGATAAATAGAATTAATTGTTTCATAACCGGTTATGGCTGTATTAGGACGTTATTGGAGTTCTAAAGGGTTAATTTAAGTAAAGACACGCATAGAAAGGGAAGTATGTACCTTCTAATTAAATTGGACTATAAAATATTTCTGAGAGGGATGAAAAATTAAAAATGATGATCAGCATAGATGGAAGTAATGATAACGATAGTAGTTTAGAAGTTGTTTACCAGCTTGAACAAAAGAATGGTTTTGATGAGTTGGAAGAGGGGAACTATTATCATGCAAAAGTTGATCGGCTAGTTAAATATGGGATGTTTGTTAGACTATCTAGACGCATTTCTGGATTGATTCATGAGTCTAATTATGATAAAACATATGCAGTTGGTGAGAGAATAGTTGCAGAATTAATTTCTATCAAAGAAAATGGAGATTTAAGTTTTTCGCCAAAGGAAATATCAGAATATAAAACTCAAGTATTAGGAGGAACTAAGACAGTAGATATAAAACATTTAGAAGATCACATAGGTGGCACTGTTAAAATAGAGGGAATTGTTTCCCGAGTAAAACAAACCAGTGGGCCACTCATATACAGCATATCTGATGGTACTGGGGTGATTGGCGGGGTAGAAATGGGGAGAAATAATAAGCATATAAGAAGAATTGGTAGTGGAGAAAGTGTCCAAATAGTAGGAACAGTTAGACAGGGGAAATATGGAACTCAAATAGAAATCGATCATATTGATGTTTTGGAAGATAAAGAATTGGAGAAATTAATAGAAAAATATGAAAAAAATATATCCGACCAGATAGGTTTTTTTGAGGAAGATTTCCTTTTAGATTGGCCCGCTTTAAATAAGTTAAGAGAAGGTATTGAAAGTAGTGCTAGGATGCTCATCAGATCTGTTTTTGAAGGTAGACCAATAATAGTAAGACATCATTCGGATGTGGATGGAATATGCGCAGGAGTACCAATTGAAAAGGCACTGAAAATGCTTGTAGAAAAAGTCCATAAAAATAAAATTTCACCGCATAATTTGATTAAAAGATTGCCTAGTAAAGCCCCATATTATGAAATGGAAGATGTAGTGAAAGATTTAGATATGGCATTGTCTTTTCGTGAAAAGCATGGTCAAATGTTACCTCTTATATTGTTGATCGACAATGGCAGTACTGAAGAAGATATTCCAGCATATGAATACCTACACAGCTATGAAATTCCAATCATTGTTGTAGACCATCATTATCCAAGCGCAGAGTTAGTTGATCCACATATTAAAGTGCATGTTAATCCATACATAGTAGGAGAAGATTACAGGATTACAACTGGTATGATTTGTTCTGAAATTGCTAGAATGATTTTTCCAGAAATAGGATATTCATTTGGGCATTTAGCGACTATATCTGGAATTTCAGACAGGTCTTCTTCAAATGCAATGGAAGATTATTTTAGAATTGCAGAAGAGCTAGGATTTCAAAGGGAAGAACTTGATAAAATATGTGAATCTCTTGACTATGTGACCTATATATTAAGATATGATAATGGAGATAATTTTATTGAAGACATACTAGGAATCGGTGAGAATGATAATTATAAAAAAATAGTGGATTTGCTATCGAAAAAGGCTAGTGAGGCTATAAAAAATCAAGTAGACACTGCCCTCAAATATACGGAAACCACTGAACTAGATAATGGAATAAAATTGAATTTAATTGATATTGAAAACGGCATACAAAAACGAACTTATCCTGCACCTGGAAAGACTACAAGTGCCATTCATGACATATTGGTAGAACTAGATAGAGCCCCAACTGTAACTATTAGTTATGGGTTTGACTTTGCAGTTATACGAAGCGATGGAGTGGATCTAGATATACCTAAAATAATAAAAGAAATTAAAAATGAATTCCCAGAGCTAGGACTGAGTGGGGGGGGACACCTAGTGGTCGGGTCTATTCGTTTTGTTCCTGGTGAACATTTAAAAATTAAAGAGATATTAGAGGAGAAATTAAAAAAAATACCAGCTTAGTTTCAGTTAAATGATTCGATAATATATGGATTGAATAAAGAATGTTCAAAGGTTGTTTTTTTAGTTATGGAGAATGAAACCAGACATATGGGAGATTATAATACTGCTATTGCATTGGCAGGATATGCCATTGGTGCTTTTGGAAGCCTATTAATTTTTATTGAATTATTTCAGCTACCAAGTTATGTGGAATACAAACCAAAATTGAATCGATATGATTTACAGGTGAAGCCTATAGAGGTAAGACAATATACAGTTGCAGGTAAAGCAGGAGCGTTAATGGTAGCTTTGGCTTTCTCATTAGAATTTATTGCAATTCTTGTTTAGTTCAGCTTAATATTATTGATGCTTTTATTGCTTCAGATTGTACTAAATAATCTGGATCGTCAACATGAACTATTGCAGCTTCGAGAGCACGTTTGGTTCTTATTTGAACAAGTGCCCAAATTGCACTATACCTAACTATATTGGAAGCATCATTTGCAGCTGCAGAAGATAAAGGTCCAATAGACCTAGGGTCCCCGATTAATCCAAGTGCGCGTGCAGACCCACTCCTTATTTGATCAGTTTTAGATACCAATTTATTCACTATGGAATGGGTTGAAAGTTGAGATCCAATTTCGCCTAGTGCCCTTAGAGTGATAAGTTGAAGGTGAGGATCTGAATCAGCATCTAGATATTTAATTATTGAATCTACAGCTTTGTCGGAGCCTATTTTTCCTAGAACTTCTATTGCAGGTTTATTTCGACGTAATGCGCGTTCTAGCATTGGTTCTATTGCAAATTCATCGCCCATACGTTTTAGAGCGTTGAAGCAATACTCCTGCATATAATCCATACCCAAATTTTCAAGGGCCAGTAGAATCATATCAGTATTCCCTAATCGTTCGTGTTCTTTTAGGGCAGAAAGTTCGGGGGGAAAGTCCTTAACACGCCCTTGTAAAACGTCGTAAAAACCGCGAGACTGGAGAAGTTCTCTAGTGCTGAGTCCAGATCCGACTTCTTTGGACTCTTCTGCAGGATTTGAAAGTTCTTCTTCGCTCATGTGAGGTATATGGTTGAATGATCTAAGAGCGTTTCTATGTAAAACCTGAATTTTCCAAAAGCTTAATGGCACACAAGAAATGGAAATATCTCTTAGAAAACCTTCGAAATCTTTTCTATATTCTTTCTGATAATATCCTCCAATAGTAAGAAGGAGACAGAATAAGATATGCTAGAGATAAAATTAATAAAGCGTAAGGAAATGCACGTCCAAGAACATTTGGAAAGATGATAGTGAGTGACAAAATGATGCCTAGCAATAAGGCATCCCGAAAGAGTAAATCTGGATAGATAATTGAACTTACCATCAGGTATGAAAGTAGTAATGTCAATATTAAAAGGAAAAGTATATTGAAATTTTGAGTTAGAATTGCAGAACAGATTAGGATTGCAGATAGTGTTGTTTGAGACCCTATTGTGTGATTATGTTTTACGTCTTGGGTCATATATAATGAGAGTCTAATTATGGACATGGAGAAAAATAAAATGATACAAGATACAAACAATATAGAAATTATTGAAATTGAATGGAAGGGGCCATCAATAATTGGAGAAGTTATTTGCGTGTGAATTCCATAGATTACCATAATGGGTGCGACTCCAAAAGAAACTATATCCGCAAGAGAATCTAAATGAGGACCGATTTCAGATCCGCCAAATTTTCTTGCTATGATCCCATCGACCCCATCTATTAGAGCAGAAAGAAGAATTAGACGTGAGGCCAAAAATGGATCTTTTAAGGAGATAGAAATTGCAATAAGCCCTATAACTGCATTGGACAGAGAAGCGAAATCTGCAGGCGCAAAATGTCCTGTAAATCGGAACTTCATAACACAGAATTGGAATGACTATAAGGATACATCTTACGGTTTGATTATAAATTGAATAGGACTACATTGATGCGCATATGGAAAGGATAATCTTTGAGAAAGATAAAAATGCGCATGGATACGAGCAGGAGAAAATTTAATGCGCTGTTGTTAGGAGGTTTTGGAAGTCTAATTAACCCAGGTTGTTTGTATCGAAAACCAGAAGATATGATAGATTACGATATTAGGATGAGTTCTAGTGCGTTTTTACCAAATTATATAAAAATAAAAGTTGGTCAGACGGTGACGTGGAAAAATAATAATTCTAGAGCCCACACAATTACAGCATATGAAAATAGAATTCCAAAAAGTGCCCCATACTTCGCATCAGGTGAATTTTCATCGGAGAATGAATCAAGAGATATATGGAATAAAAATATGAAGGGTTCGTTGGGTACAGGGGAAATATTTGAACATAGATTCACTGTTGTGGGGAAATATCACTATTTTTGCATACCTCATGAGCTAGGAGGGATGATCGGGATAGTTGACGTTGAAGAATAATTGAATATGATCTATGGGTGATTTTCAAGGACTGCTTTTTGAATCTCTACACGGCGAAGTGGATAAATATTTTTGGTTTCGTTGTATATATCTAGAGATATTTTACCTTCGAATATTTCCCCCATAAATTCGCGATAGGTTTTGGTTGAAGCTGCTAAAGATAGTATATCTTTCATTTTTTGTCTGATGGCCCGTTCTTGGCTATGATCTAAGCTTTTGTTTGTGAATGCAAGTGGGTGGACTCTTACCTGATGAGAATCAGAGGTTAAGACAGTAGTTATGAGGCTAATTTTAGATGCCCCACGACGAACTAGACTGCGCATATAATCATTGGCTAGTTCATGTTTGATTAGTTCTGTCTGTGCCTGATCTGCATTTACATCGGTGATTTGAAATTTAAGCTTTATATGGTTTTGATTTGAATTTCCAGAGATGTTACCAAGAGTAGTTTCTATGGTCCTTCCAAGTAGTTTGTCAGGGGAATCTGCAGGAGTAGAACCTATGTTTGCCCTATCGAATTGTTCTGGTGCAGTTAAAATGTACCATTGTTTATTCTGTCTTTTTTTGGATACTGGTCGTTTGCTCATATGTTAGTGTTTTGTTTTTTGTTAGATGCCGTGTTTAATTCTATGTAGTTTTTTGTCTGGTTAACAACTTCTACTGCGACATTAATATTAGTAATTAGATCATCTACGGTTGAACGAAGACTACCAATAGAATCCCGGTGTATAATATTCAGAACAGAATTGGATTCTACTGTTGTGGTTATGTCCGAAGTATTGTCAGGAGAAACTGATTGCGCGACTATGTTTGCTTGTTCAGAAAATATACAGATTTTTGCATTCATGATTTTATTTTTATAAAGGATTACTCCAATAATTTCCTCGCTGTATCGTAGTTATATGTGAAATCAGAATCTAATTTATTACCACGGTAATAATTAACTAACCTACGGATTTTAGCTTCGGTGTTATGCAAGGATCGTTTGTTTTGATAATCCTTTTTATTTTCTTGAAGATGTTGGTGTAGTCGGATAGCTTTCGCCATTAAATTTGTTAGGTCTTCTGGGAGATCGGGTGCCGCATCGTTATCCAATAAAATTTTTGTTATTTTCTTTCCAGTTGCTATTTTAACACGAGGTATAGGAATCCCAGAGATACCTTCGTCTCGTAGAGTTAGTCCAATTTCGCTCGGATTTAGTCCTGAATTAGACAGCTCAATTATTTTTTCCTCGATTGTATTTGGGTCGATTGTACTCCAAGTAGGAGGTTCGGCGTAAACTGGGTGAGTTGACCCAGATTTTCCTCGACGGCGAGTGTGCATTCGTGCCATGATTATATTTGCGGAACAACACTTTAAACCAGTGTATAGTGAGCTATTGCCAGCACTACCAAATTCCCTAGAAACACAAAGGTGTAACACGTCGGATGGTTGGTTGAGCTGTCCCTTAGATATCAAAGGGACGCTTAATAGATAAAAAAGTTACTAGTTGTATATTGGAGAAGTGGTTCGAAGGATTTAACTTCAATAATGAGATAGCATGTTCGCAGAGGTGGGCCCATAGTTCAGTGGAAGAACGCTCGCATGGCATGCGAGAGGCCCCGGGTTCAAATCCCGGTGGGTCCAATTATAGCAAGAATTTAGACCACAGGAATTGTTTTTTGATTTTCATCTTCTTCGATTGCCCTATATCTGCAACCAGGAGATACCATTTCGTTCTGAGGATAAACAGAAGTTTTTCCAGACCATGATTCATAGCTATTCATTAGATTCTGAATTTTAGTTTTGTAAACAGATGCTACAGACTCATCTAGATACATAGTTGGACAATGATTGATGACACCATAGTTTCCACCGGGGTTTGAGTTGTCTCGAACGTATTCAAATACAGTTAGTTCAGTGCGTCCGTTGATCCCAGAGTTAGATATGTCGGGCCAATTGCCCACATAACCAATAACTTGACCTGCTTCAATTTTAGTTCCTTCTACAACTACCTCGCCGTTTATTGTGAGTGGAGAGTCACAATAAACTGGGTCTTTTCCGCTACGATCGCAATCTATACTCATAACATGATCAATGTTTATACCCCATTTAGCATTTTTTGACGATGCTATGATCAATTCCCAGTCATCTTGTTTGTAACTAGAAGTTGGTTGCCATTTTAATTGAGTTACAACTCCACTTACTGGTGCTATTACTGTTGAATCTGCAGGTGCTTTGAATTCAAATGTGGGATTATCGTATTGATCAGATTGACCAGGATTGTGCAGCATTCCAAAATCATCAAAAACTGTCTTTCCATAGTTCGAATTAAATTTCAGATCTCCAAAGGTTGAACTCGAGGGGTCCCATGGACCTAAATTCTGAATCAGTAAATTCTTAAGTTTTGGAGCTGGGTCTGAAAATGATCCAGCTTGATTGCTCCCCGCAGAATTTCCCATGTTATCCATATCTTCTTGGCTCATACCCATGGATTTTCCCATTTTCATCATATCTTCTTGGCTCATACCCATGGATTTTCCCATGTTAGCCATTTCTTCTTTTGAGCTTCCTTTTTCTGCCATGTCATTTTTCAGGTTAGCCATATCTTCTTGGCTCATGTCATCGGGCGACATGGAATTCCCCGTATTAGCCATATCTTCTTGGCCCATAGCTTCTACGCTGCTCGCAGGATTTTTCGATACGGAAGTAGTGTCTGAAGAAGTAGTGTCTTGTGCAGGTAATGGTTGCGCTGCATCTACAGCACCACCTGAGCATCCGGCAATAATGAGACAAAGTGCTGCTACGATGACAATAAGGGGAGATTTATTTATCTTATTGTTCATATCCATCTCCGTGAAAATGATTCGTTTTTATTGAATTTTTCAATTGATTCATTATGGAATCTAGGAGTTGTCAATATATAATATTAAAGTTTTGGTCGTGATGGAATAGAATTCGTAAAAGTTGAAATTTGGCTGCAGTGATATTTATTTCAAAAGAAGAAAAATGAATTGGGTTGTCATTAGATTATCCGGAAAACTATCCGAATAGGTCGTGTAAATGAGATGGGTCAGTGTTAGTTGAATCTATGGTAAATTTAATATCTTCAGGACGAATTGGATGCACCCTTTCGAAATGATTTCTGCATTCCCAAAATATTGCTTGGAATATACTTATCTGAAGCAATTTTTTGAACCGGGTGAAGCCAAGAGACGTGTAGATAAAATCAATACAATGCGAAACTCCCAGATATATTGAAGGAGAGATTAGAATACGCTCAGAATGGTTGTCGAAATCGGGGAATTTTTCTTGATCAATTATTGGTAAAAGTTCTGTGAAAATTTCCTGTCTAGTTGCATCATCTAGGTTGACTAAGTAGGCAAAATCAGTTAAAGCAGCCGCAGTATGGTCGCGGATGGAATTTTTTCGTTCTTGTTTTTCATGAGGATTCATATCTCCAGCACCAAATAGTAAATAGTCACGATCTTTGTCAGATAGGAAACCAGTTTCAATCTGGGTTTTCGGGTTATTTTTGTTTTTATTGGAATCCATTCTCACTGTTTTTGAAATTGTCCCGCTGGTTAGCTCTTTGGGTGAAATACGGACACAAAGTATAAATATTTTCGATTAGTCTTAATTCATGTTATGAAAAATTTGTCCAGGCTATGGGTTATTTTAATGGTATTTTCGATTATGTTTTCTGCACCAGCATTTGCACAATCTGCTGCAACAGAGATTATTACTCAAGGGGAAGAATGGTCCCCAGGACTTACGCCAGATAGTCCATTATACTTCATAGATGGACTGGGCGAAACAATTCAGTTAGCAATTACGCTTGATCCAGAAGCGAAGATTGATCTTGAACTTGAATTTGCAGATGAAAAGGTTGCAGAGGCTAGAGAAATGGCAAAAGAAGGTAAGTTTGAGGCCATGGCTATAGCAGAGAAGCAACACGGTGAAGTGCTTGATAGACTAGATGTGAAAATAGAGACCATAGGAACTGCAGGGGAAACTTCACAGGAAAAACTTGAAACTCAGCTAAAAATAGAACGGAAGCTTAAGAAGCATAGTGATAAAGTTGAAGATTTTGAGATAGAGTTAAGAGAAGAAATAATTGTAGAACTAGTGGCAGAAGGAGAGGTTACTGCTGAGGATCAATCGATTATAGTGGGAACACTAAAACAATTAGAAGATAGGTCGGAAATGATTGAGGAAAAAATGGATTCAGAGATGGCAGAGACAAAAGAACAGTTTGAAAATGAAACTGGTTTGGATGGGGAAGCGATTGAAGATCACTTAAAGCACGAATTGGGAATTAAACAAGAAGAAATGGAAGATGCCATGGAAGGAATGAGAGAGGCTCAAGACGACATGGTGGCTGCAATGGGTAGCGAAGATGGAATGGGTGCAATGGGAGAAGCAAGTGATTTTTTGATGCAAGCTATGGTGGCATTTGAAGATGGTGATTTTGATTCTGCCGAGAACTTTGCAGATATGGCTGAAAATCACATACATGATGAAACATTTTGGAAAGTCGATGAGGGATTGCAAGATCTTTCTGGAGCTGGTCAATGGGAAATCATGGCTTCGGGAGAAAATGGAGCTGATTGGAGATTCCCAATTGAAGATGGTGGACAGTTTGCTCCTGGAGAAGGACCATACCCAGATGATGGATTTGCTCCTGGAGAAGGACCATACCCAGATGATGGATTTGCTCCTGGAGAAGGACCATACCCA
>Ga0209403_10000208_pt1 | contig 93097 bp, 75 predicted proteins | sample ArcticOcean_MG_C_8_FD_187440 | JGI IMG/M metagenome (GOLD analysis project Ga0209403, IMG submission 187440) | Marine microbial communities from western Arctic Ocean - ArcticOcean_MG_CB11_86 (SPAdes) (version 2) | ecosystem: Environmental > Aquatic > Marine > Oceanic | place: Arctic Ocean...
CGTAGGAACGCCAATAACCTTGTTCCCGCTGCCCCCGAGTTCCCTGGCCGTATTTTCGAGCGCTTCCTGATCCCGTGACGCCAGAACGAGGTCTGCTCCCTCGGCGGCCAGCCCCCGGGCAATTCCCTTCCCGATCCCGCGGCTGCCGCCGGTCACAAGTGCTACTTTCCCATCTAATTTTCCCATTTCGTCTCTCCTGAAATCGGGTTTTCAACAATCGGTATCAATAGAAAGTAATTTGCGGATCCGGGTAAATGGTGACAGTCACGTCCGCAGCTATTCCTTGATCGGAATCAGATTGAGCTCCGCTTCGAGATTGTCCTGGATGTCGGATGGGTCCATCAGCAGCGGATGAAATGCGTCTGCCAACCAGAGCGCCGTGTGATCTCCATAGTGTGCGCTTGCCGGATGACCGGATTGGCCGCCGGTGGTAACCGACCAGGACCGTGCCGGATCCCCCAGATCAACAACCATTCTGTATGAGGACAGCCCGGTCACCTCAAAAGGTCTGCCGAGCCCGTAACCCGCTGCCCGAACAGTACCGTTTCCACCAGAAGTCTCATAGGGTCCGAGATCCAGAAGTGCCTCCAGTGCCTCACTGCTGCTCGCCGGATGGGCGAATCGAACGCGGTGCACCCGTCCCCAGCGCCATTGAGAGCGCCTGGGTCCCAATTTTTCACGCAGCCAATCAAGTGCATCCGAAAGCGTCTGCCGAACGACCTTCCCAATGTCCTGAGTGTTTGGAAACCAGTTCACATCATCACCCAGAAGGATTCTCCTGGCTGCGCCTCCCGCTCTCCCGGAGACCAGCGGCACGACCCGTTCCGGAAAGCGCTCGCTGGACACACGCACCAGCCATCGCTCCCAGAACGCCGTAAATATTGTCGGCGCCACCGAATCCGTGTCATACGCGCCGTCCCACGCCGCCAGCAAATCCCCTAATTCCCGAATCCGCCTGCTGCGTCCACCTCTTGCGAACTCGGCAACGATCGGGGCAAGTTCGATCGCGCGGCCGTGAGACACATCTGCCTGGATCGCACCCACTTCTTCAGGTGTGTGTGTCTGTTTGGACTGGATGCGCTCGCGGATCCTTCTGTATCTGAATCCATCAGACCAGTTTCCCAGACTCATATAGGGACCACGTCCTCCCCAGGGCGGATTATTCGCGGTGGCCACCCAATCCGCTTCCGGGTCGACCAGATGGGGCTGCTCTTCGAAGGGGAAATACCCATCCCATATGTGGGCAGCGTCATCGGCCGGCCGAAAACCGTGCCAGGTCACCGGACGCTTCGGGATATGCCCCACGGCATGGTATCCGATCCTGCCGGTGGAATCCGCGAAAACCATATTCAGCGCCGGGCAGGGCCAGTGCTCCAGAGCACGAAGTACATCGGACACGCTTTGAGAACGGTGCAGGGCCAGCATGGATTCGAAACCTGAAAACGGCTCGGACCCTACCCATTTCAGAGAAAGGGGCGGGGTCTCCAAATCGTCAACTGGAGCGATGAACGCATTGACCACAGGACCCCGAACCGTACTGCGCACGGTCAGAATCTCCGGGGCTTGTCCGCGCACCTTGATCTCTTCCTCCTCGATATCGAATGGCCGCCAGTCACCTGCCTCCCGATACACCTCCGGATTGTCCTGGGGAACAGATTCAACGTAGAGGTCGCGCATCGAAGCCGTGTGATTGGTCACTCCCCAGGCTGTATTTCTGGTGTGGCCAATGTAGATGCCGGGCGTCCCCGTGAAGATCGCACCAATGGCATCCATACCCGGAGCGGTCAACTGGGCTTGGTACCATTGACTGGGATGCCAGACCGGATTGTGAGGATCCGACGCGAGGATCGGTTTCCCCGTGGCGCTTCTGCTGGATCCAACAGCCCAGTTGTTGCTTCCTTCCACCGTATCGAACCCGCCGACCTCGGCTTCACCTTCACCTGGAACAATGGTCTCTTCGCAGGCCTCTATGGACATGAACATTTCGAATAGATCGGGTGGGAGGTGCCGCCTTGCCGCCTCACTAACGGCAATATTGTTCAGCCGTCCGGTGAGCATCCACCAGCGCCATTTCCAGACCGAAATCGAATCTGCGGGGGACCATGGCTCGGGTTCATACCCCAGCAGATCGAACTCCAGAGGCAGGGGATGATTGGTTTCCATCCAGGCATTGATGCCGTCCGACATGGCGTTCAATACCATTTCTGCCTCATCCGACAATTCCGTTGTCTCTGCAGATCTGGCCAGACCCACGGTACGATGCAGCCGGTCTGCGTTGAGATGACCGGGACCCAGAATTTCGGACAATCTTCCCTGTGCCTGCCTGCGGTGGAAGTCCAGATGCCACAGCCTGTCCTGCGCCATGGCATAGCCCAGAGCCACGTAGCAGTCTGCAATAGCGTTGGCCGAAATATGGACGATGCCCCACTTGTCGCGGGCAACGTGGACAGGCCCATCCAGTGGGGCGTGGACCTCCCCTCCCGGGTCGGGCAATTTGCTCTTCAAATACCGTTGCTTCAGAGCACCAATTGCACGTTTGGAAATACCCAGCTGCTCAGCACCGGCCTCCGGAGTCATGCTTCCCTTCAGAACCGAAAGGATAACCTCCTGTTGAGTTGATGAAATGCGTCGTCTCATATTCTTTATCTCGTTAATGGGCGTTGATCAGACCTTCAGCCCGGCTTCGCCTCCATGGATCGAAGCCAGCACCCAGGGGTCATCAGTGTCCATCCGGAACTGTTTGACTTTCTGTCGCATCTCCTCTGCAACGACCTGTAGGTCAGGGTCATCGATAAGATTATTGCTCTCGCTCGGATCCGCCTCGATATCATACAACGCCTCGGCATCCTGATAAAGGAATCTGTCCGTGGGTCTTTTTCCCATCATTTCGAGACCATCCGACAGAACGGCCTGCCACGTGGGTGAGGCCCAGAGGTCGCTTGGAAGCGGTGTCGTCAATTCTGGGTAGAGATTCCGTACGTATTTGTATTTCCGACCTCTCAGCACCCGGTAGGGATAGTAATTCGTCACCTCGTGAAAGGTGTGGGAGTAAAACGTTTCATCCCACCCGTCAGGATCGGACACGTCCAGAATGGGCAGCAGGGATCGCTCTGGAAGTCCATCCGGATGATCCACACCGCACCAGTCCAGAACCGTGGGCATCAAATTACACCAGTTCACCAGCGCGTTGCAGACGCCTGCGGATGCATCTGGCCGAACGATAATCAACGGACAATGGTGCCCGGAGTCGAACGAAGACCCCTTGGCCCCGGGAAACGGCATACCGTGATCACTCATCACCACAATCATGGTGTCATCCGCGCGTCCACTCGCTTCGAGCGCCTGCACCGCCATCCCGATTCCGGCGTCCAGCCGTGAGACAGCCCGGTAGTACTCAGCCAACTCCTTGCGCACATCAGGATGATCAGGAAGAAAATCAGGTACGATCACCTCTTCTGGTGAATAGGTCACCTCGTCCACGCCTTCATAGGTCCCCTGATTTCCAAAATCCCTGTGGGGATCACCAAATCCCATATGCAAATAAAAGGGCCTGTCCCCGATACCCACGAAAAATTCTGCCGCCTGCTCCGCCATTCCAGACACATTACGTGTGCCGCCCGGGACACGCTGGCCATCATATTCCCAGGGGTAGACTTCAGCTGGCTGAACGTGCAGCTTTCCCACAATTCCTGTTGCGATTCCAGCTTTGCCTAGGCAGGCGGGAATCGATGGCATCGAAGACTGAGTATGAAAATTGTGGATGGAATGCGAATGACCGTATTGTCCGTGAGTATGACTGTAATTTCCGGTTAGAATCGATGCCCTGCTTGCAGCGCACGAAGGTGTCGTGCAAAAGGCCTGCGGGAACCGGGTGCCGCGATCCGCAAGCGCATCCACATTCGGCATCTTGATGATCGAATTTCCATAGCAGCCGGCAATGGGGCTCCAGTCGTCGGCAATCAGCAATAATACGTTTTTGACATCAGACACAGTTGCTCCTGATTCATGTTGAAGTGAACTGCAAAAACCTATATTTTCTCATCCGCCGGAATTGGGTCACCGGGCGATCCGAGAATTATGCCTCTGAACCTCGACTTCGAACGCCCCAACAACTTCAATACCCATCCGGCGGCAAGCGCCCCGGCAGCATCGAACAGCACATCCGACCAGATGCCCTGACGCTCCGGCACATAGCTCTGATGTAATTCATCGGTAATCGCATACAGAATGGACAGGCCAACGGACCTGCCGATAGAGACATTCAGCCGATCTTCCCTGAGCCAGATCGACCTGAGCCAGAGATAGGTGAGGATGGCGAATTCACCGAAATGTGCAGACTTTCGGACAATATAGTTGAACAGCCCGAAGACTTCTTCGGTACCATCGGCAGACATCCAGAATGCCAAATATCCGCTTGAGGCCAGAAAAATCATCGTCATCCACAAAACCAGGGCAATCCGCCAGCGATCTATCGTCAACCAAGCCTCCCTTTCTGGTAATATCGGAATCGGCGTCTAAGATCGCCCATACCCAAAAAACCGTCAAGCACAATTACCCCCTATCTTCTCTTCGAACCACCAACCTTTTCACCTGCTGTCTGATCTGATCATCAAATAAAGGAGATGCCGCCATGCAAGATTATCAGAGAGAATTCACTGAATTCCTGGTCCGGACAGGGGCGCTTAAATTCGGAGAATTTACACTGAAAAGTGGAAGACTTTCACCATATTTTTTCAACGCGGGGCAATTCAACAGAGGGGCCGATGTAGAAAAGCTGGGCTATTATTACGCCTGCGCGGTCAAGGACATGGGCGATGTCCCTTCGATCATTTTTGGACCCGCTTACAAGGGCGTAACGCTTTGCATCGCAACAGCCATTGCGCTGAGACAGCACTTCGACATCGACACGTACTACAGCTTCGATCGGAAAGAAATCAAGGAGCACGGCGAGGGTGGATGGCTGGTAGGGAAAGAACCCGGTCCGGGTGACCACGTAATGATGGTGGACGATGTAATCACGGATGGCGCCACAAAGGTGACGATGATAAAACGCCTTCAGGAAGCGACTTCTGCAGTGGTTACAGGGCTGGTCATCGCATTGGACAGAAAAGAGCGGAATACCCAGGGCGGAAACTCCATATCCTCACTCGAAGCCACCACCGGAGTTACGGTAAGCTCGATCATCACGATCCACGATATTATGGAGCACCTGCCGGGCCGCGCCATCGATGGAGAAGTCTATTTGACCACCGAGATGCAGAAAAGGATACAAGATTACCTCTCAGAACATGGAATCGCTTGATCTCGTTCCCTAGAAAGGGAACATATCTTAGCCCTGGGTTCTTGACCTCGTTCCCTGAAAGGGAACCGCATCTTAGCCAGGGGTTCTTAAACCCCTGGTCCCTTCGCTCGTAGCGCGCCACCCATCCCTACACACCTACCCTTGTCCACCCTGGGAGATATCCATCCCGCTCTTGACCTCGTTCCCTGAAAGGGAACCGCATCTTAGCCAGGGGTTCTTGAACCCCTGGTCCCTTCGCTCGTAGCGCTCCCCCCATCCCAACACACCTACTCTTGTCCACCCTGGGAGATATCCATCCCGTCTTTGATCTCGTTCCCTGAAAGGGAACCGCATCTTAGCCAGGGGTTCTTGAACCCCTGGTCCCCTTCGTCATATTTCGCCCACCCATCCCTACACACCTACTCTTGACCACCCGCGCAATAACCCACCGCCGTCAACGCATACACTTTCGCCACACGAACCAATTCGTCGATACTCACCTCTTCATTCAATGTGTGCGCTCCCTTCGCCGCTGGGCCGTGGGTTAAGGGGGGGATGCCGCCCAGGGCCGAAAAAGTGTTTCCGTCATCCACGAAGGGCTTTCCGCCAAACGGCAGGGGCGAACCCGTGACCGCCGTATGCGCCTCCTGAAAAGCTTCTACAATAGGATCAGTTTCTGAAACCTGAAACGCGTCCCCCTGGATCGAAATGTCCACATTAATTCGAATGTCTCCGGTTCCGGTCACCTGACTGACAGTATCGCGGATCTCCTTTTCCATATCTTCGGCCGAACCCGGGGTCACCCACCTGCGCGTACCGTTCACCTTGCACGTTGTTGGATATTGATTGTAGATCTCACCCGAGGCCATCTGTCCTACGAAAACGGAATCCCTGCCTGTAAGGGCGTGTGTGTTTTTCATAAGCGCCTTGTCCATATCCTGGAACGCGCAAACCAACTCGGCCCCGGCGCTCAGTACATCCGGCAGGTCTGGATCCCGCAGTACTTCGTGAACGGGCGCTCCATCCCGATCCAGCGTGATCTCGAAAATTGCCATCCCTCTGCCCGCAATGGGCAGCCGATCCGCCAGATACTCGGGGAGCAGTACCGCATCACCTTTGTATCCTGCCTTGATCAGCGCCTTGAGCTGTCTCCTGTCCCCCCACGGGCCTTCATGGTGGTCGTGAGCGGTCAAGAGAACGCCGCCGCCTTCCAGGGCTTCCGATTCACGAAGTACGCGCAGCGCCTCCACAAAGGCGGCTATACCGCCCTTCATATCCGAACAGCCCGAGCCATAAAGGATGCCATCTTCTACCCTGGGCGGAACAAAAGGGAGATGAACGGTATCCAGATGTCCGTCGAATTGCAGGGTTCTGCCTGATTTTCCCGTATCGAATCGAACGACCACAGCTGGCGCGGTCGGCCAATCAGCCTCCGGTCGTTCCACCTTGAACCCATCCGCAGTCAGAATTTCATCCAGCCTGTTCGCCACATCACCAGCGCTCCGGGTTGGGCTCGGGACCTCTACAAGAGCTACTGCTGTATCCAAAAGCCGGTTTGCGTCAACACTCGTCAGTATACTTTCAACTACCGATTCCTTCAGATTCATAAGGCGTACTCCTCCTGGAGAGAGACCATCCGGTGAGCTCCGGACGTGCGGATCCAAAAATCACATATTGCCTCCGGCACCGAAACAGACTTATCTTTTCAGGAAGGCATCAGCCAGAAGCGCTTGATCCACAACATTTCCAGTTGAGATGATCCGATGGCAGACGACGAAATATTAGACGAGGGAGAAGACGAAGAACTTAATTTTGTGGCGATATTCATCGCCGCAGCAGTTGTTCTGGCACTGATCGGTGGTTTGGCCTGGTACTTCTTCATTCGGGAAGTTCCGGAAGAGGAAAAAAATCAGATGCCCCAATGGGAAGCCCCTGAAGAACTGGGACAGGAATACATTTCTGATCTTCTTCCCGAAATGATCATCAATCCCGCCGACAGCAATGGGCGCTATTTCCTGATCGTAAAGATCGATGTGGGAGTGAACGATAAGGACATCATATTTGAGGAAGTGCTTTCGAAGAAATGGCGCATTCCGGAAATCCGAAACATCATAATCGACGTCATCAGCACATACACCATGGACGAATTGAAAACGCCCAAATACAAGAATGAAGTGCGACAGTTGATCGTCGACAAACTCAATGAACTTGCCGGGTGGACAAGCGATATGGCCATATCGGACGATGGCGAAGAAGTCCTCCCGCCAGTGAGAGACATCTACTTTTCGAAATACATCCTCCAGTAAATCAGTTGTCTGTGTCTGCTCCCGCCTTGTGCTTCTTCCCATCTGGCTTCTTGACCGTGTTCAGAACCTCGATAACATCATCGGTCATGTCCATCACATGTGCACCGGCAGGGACCACGAAGTCGAAGATTTGATCATCGAGTTTCGGGTTGATAACGACCTCGAGGAACTCCTGGGAGAACAACTCGTTCCCATTCGCACCAAAGTAACGGGCAACACGCAACAGGCCATCCGATGGGTTGATCCAGAGTTTGACCTTCACAGGTGCTTCAGGCAATTCCGCGTGCAGCATGGTCGGCTCGGGGATCGCCTCGAAAACGCGATGGTCCGTACCGCGTACGGCTTCGGTACCAGAATACCGGATGGAAGTCCATTCCAGCGTACGAAAGGGCCGGGTCAGATCGGGCAGGTCGGCGTCTGCTTCCATCTTGGTGGTCCGGAAAACGCGCCCCATATTCACTCTTGAAACCAGCTTCTCCTCAGGATCATACCGCCACATTAGACTTCCGTCACACACAATGGTCTGATGGATCAGTCCTGCGAGCACACGAGCCACATGAGTCTTCCCCGGAACCCGAATATACAGATCGTCCAGGATTTCGAATTGCTCTCCTTCAAACGCCAGCAGCGACTTCACCCGGGCGCGACAGGAACGCACCGTTTTGGATTTCTCCTGTAGCTCCACCATAATGCCGTCGGTCTTGATATCCCCCGTCGAAAGCTTGTCTCCGGCCCACGCACCCGGCATCACTCCGCACACCAGGATCACGATTTGAATCAAGGATCTTACGCCCATCTACGGCTCCTTTTTCTGAAGGGTGGAGAATGAGAGAATTCATACTCCGGGCTCGCAAGGGTCCAACCACTCCCGATTTCTCATTGGACGATCTGAGCCGGTCCGGCCATATGGAAATCGTGGCGCACTGTGTGGCCAATGCGCTGTTTTTTTCCCAGCAGATTCGTCCAGACGTTCTGATACATGTGGTTCTCGATGGCCCCGGCGATCCGCCCAAGACCGTCCGCTTTGATAGTCGAACGCTTGGGAGCCTCGATGGGTTCGATGAGCGTTCCATATGTACGGCCGTCAGGGATGCGCTTGGGGCGGGTCGAAAGCTCTCGCTAGGCGATGAAATCGAGGCCGCGGACGGGATCTTTGTCTCAAAAAAGGGACTTGAGCGCCTGGTTCAGGAAAAGGCGACCTCATCGAATCTCTTCTGTATGGATAAGAAGGGCGAGGACATCAGGGATATCGACTTCCCTTCAGACACGACCTTTGTCTTTACAGATCATCTCTCCATGCCAAAAAAGACAGGAAAATATCTCCTGCGCCTCGGCGCTCGTCCCATCAGCGTGGGACCCAAAACACTCTTTGCCTCGCAGTGCATCGTCCTGGCCCATAACGAACTGGATCGGTCGCAGTAGGATTGCTCCAGGACCGGATTCACCGGTCAAACCCGATAATTCGGAACGGATTTGTTGGGTTTTGGACGGTTTAGGGGACAGGCAGCAGGACAGTCCTCCACGCAGTCCGTCCTGGGACCCGAATCCAGTTTTCCCCACACATAGTTGAGTGCCTGATCTGCATTCGAAAAGAAATGATCACCACCCAGCAAATCTCTGAACCCGGTCTGTTCCAGGGCATCCAGAATCTGTTTCTTTGCGTGTGTAAAAATGACCTCCACGCCCGCTTCCTTCAGCCGCCTCACCACGCCAAGCAGCATTTCCTCGCCTGTCACATCGATCTGATTGATACCCTCCGCGTCTACAATTAGATATTTGAGCCGGGAATCGGAAGAGGCCTTCTCCAGAACACGATCCTCGAAATATCCTGCACTTCCGAAATACAGCGACCCATCAAAACGCACGACGGATACAGTCGCACAGGTCTCGAGTTCATATACAGTAGCATCCCTCAGCATGCCGTCCGGATGACGGGCAAGAAATGCCACCCTCGGTTTCATGGTTCGATACAGATAGAGAATCAACGACAAACCAACGCCAAAGACCAGGCCCCGGTCGAGATGAGGCGCAGACAACAGCGTCATAACAAAGGTCGCCATCGCAACCAGACCGTCATGCCGGTGAACGTGCCATGCGCGTGTAATGGGCTCTACCTGGACCAGCGAGGAAACGGCAACGATGATGATTGCCGCCAGTGTAGCGAGTGGAAGGTGGTAAAGCAAAGGGGTAAGCCACAACAGCGCTGCAAGCACAACCCCACCTGCGATCACAGAGGAGAAGCCTGTAACGGCTCCTGCCTGGAGATTCACCGATGATCTTGCGAAAGATCCCGAAACCGGGTGACTCAGAAAGAAACTGCCCACGATATTGCTCAGACCCTGTCCCACCAGTTCTCTGTTCGCCCCAATCCGCTGCCTTGTCTGCGCAGCAATCGCCTTGGCAATAGAAATGGTTCCCACAAACCCGATCAGTGCAATGGTCACCGCAGCCGGAAACAACGCCGTCACCGAGGAGTAATCCATCACGGGTACTGCAAAACCGGGCAAACCGGGAGGAATAGAGCCAACCACTCGTCCTCCGAAAACTTCTTCGAATCCGGCTTGCCAGGAAATTAGACTCGTCCCCACCACCGCTACCAGTACGCCAGGAATCCTTGGATCGATACGACGTGGGACGATCATCAGGATGAATGCCAACACGGCCATACTCACCGTTGGTCGGTGAACACTTTCCCACACCGCTCCAAGCATTCGTATCATACGCTCGAAGTGTGAGCCTTCACCTCTGACCTCGATTCCGAACAACTCTCCGATCTGCGAACTTGCTATAATAATGGCTGCCGCATTGGTAAATCCCAGGACCACCGGATGCGCCAGAAAACTCACCAATGCACCTAACCGCAGCAGACCGAGACCCAGCTGGATCACCCCTACCATGAATGCCAGAAGAATGGTGAGCGTGATATAGTCTGCAGTACCCACCTGTGTGATGGGCTGCAGAGCCGTGGCCGTGAGGAGGGAAACCAGGGCTACAGAGCCGGTTGACAACTGCCGGGAAGATCCGAACAATGCCGCAACCATCGGAGGCAGAAAAGCGGCATACAGACCGTGAACCGGGGGAAGATTGGCCAGTTGCGCGTTCGCCATGGATTGGGGAATCAGCACCATCGCCACGGTAATGCCGGCAATGATATCGGAACGCAAGACCCGACCATCTTTTAGCTCGCCTGCCCAGAGAAGGAAGGGCAAAAATCGATGAATCCTGAGGTTTGATATCTTCATCGTATACTCGTAGTCTTGCGTCTTGTTGGAAAAGCTGCTGGAAAGTACGTGCCATCCAAAATCCCCCCCGCACCCATAATTGTCAAGGGGAAAGTCCCTGAGTCGCCTCCCGTATCGGGCTGCTCGGGGCTCGTGTGCAATGCTGGAATGGTCAACGCAGGAGGCTGAAAAGTACCCGAAAACAGTTGATTATAACCCTCATTGTGCCCATATTCAGTCGGCTTTCAAGCCTGCCGAATCTGATCGGAACAAACCGGTTTCGCGCCCGTATCTTCCATCATGCTTATAAAGACCCCGATCATCAGCGAAGGGAAGAGACTATGCATAGATTTGTACGCTCCTGTGTGCTGTTTGCCATCCTCTCAACCGCACTATTGTCTGTTGTTGAGACCGCCAACGCCCAACCGGTTGGTTCCTCTGAGGGGGCGGGCTGGATCCAGACCAAACTCGCAGACCTCGACGCCTTGTTTGGAGCTACGGTGGATCTGATGGTCCAGGTCCTTTTTGCCGAATTCGGAACCGGGATCCCCCTGATCGTCCTCATACTCCTCATCGGTGGCATTTACTATTCATTCTTTTTTGGTTGGCTTTCTCTCCGTGGATTTCGCCATTCCATCGACATCATCCGTGGGCGGTTCGACAATCCAGATGACCCTGGCGAAATATCGCATTTCCAGGCGCTCACAAGTGCACTATCCGCCACGGTGGGTCTTGGAAATATCGCCGGAGTGGCAATCGCCGTCAGTCTTGGGGGGCCGGGCGCAATCTTCTGGATGATCGTCACGGCCTTTTTCGGGATGTCGTCCAAACTTGCCTCTTGCACCCTGGCAATCATGTATAGAAAAGTTCATCCGGACGGTCGCATCTCGGGTGGGCCAATGTACTACCTGGAAAATGGCCTGGGATCCCTCGGCATCAGGGAATTTGGGCGTACGCTCGCGGTAATTTTCGCATTCCTGGCCGTTGGGGGCAGTTTTGGTGGTGGAAACATGTTTCAGGCCAACCAGACGCTGGAGATTCTTGGCACCATTTCTCCCGTGTTCAAGGAATACAATTACGTGGTCGGAATTGTACTCGCATTCATGGTCGGTCTGGTAATCATTGGGGGAATTAAAAGAATTGGCCGGGTAACATCCCGTGTCGTGCCGGTGATGTGTCTGTTATATGTTGGGACTTCGATCGTGATCATCCTTTCCCATTTTACGGAAATTCCCGGACTCATCGGAATCATCATCGGTCAGGCCTTCTCGCCGCAAGCTCTCTATGGCGGTTTTTTGGGTGTCATGGTCACTGGCATCAAGCGTGCGGCATTCTCGAATGAAGCTGGACTGGGTTCGGCGGCATTTGCGCACGCCGCAGCCAAAACCGATGAGCCGGCACGCGAGGGTATGGTCGCTATGATCGGCCCATTCATCGACACGGTTATCATCTGCCTGATGACCGGGCTGGTCTGCCTCATCACGGGTGTCTACGCCGACCCGGAATTTATGGCCCAGGCACAGCAGGGACGGCCGGTCGGTGCCGCTATGACCGCCGCCGCCTTCGATGCCTTTATCCCTGGAGCTCGATATGTCCTGGCAATTGCAGTTGTGCTGTTCGCCTACTCCACCATGATCTCCTGGTCCTACTATGGCGAACGAGCGTGGGAATACCTTTTCGGCGAGGGCTCCATAATTGTGTACAGAATCATGTTCGTCTGTTTCGTCTTCGTGGGTTCGGTCACGGCATTGGACAATGTGCTTGGATTTTCAGATATGATGATACTTGGCATGGCGTTCCCAAATATCCTTGGTGGAATCATCCTCAGCCCACAGATAAAAATGACGCTGAATGAATACTGGGCTCGATACAAATCGGGTCAGATGAAACGGTATAAGTAAGTCGAAAATGAGTATTAAAAAAGGGATGCTGCATAAATGCAGCATCCCTTTTTCGGTTTTGGATAACAAACCAACAGGCAATTGAATACGGGTTCTCTGGTGAAGCCCTTTGACATTCTCCCGTTCGAGTTTATTTGCTGAGCGTCTTCCTCAATTCGATAATGGTTCTCTCCAGAGCCTTCATCTCCTCTCCTGCTTTTGCCCAGTCCCACGCTTTAAGTGACTCTCGGACGCGCTTGTAATGCGATTCCGCATTTGCAGCCAGTTCCGAAGCTGAGCGGCTCATGGAACCCTTCGTTCTCTTTTTAATGACCGTCGCCTGCGCCGCCAGTTCCTCTGCCCTGTTGCCGAACAAAGCGGTAAGTGCTTCGTTGAAGGTGGGGCGCATAACCACCTGACTTCCAAACGCCACAATCACCTGTTTCAACTCGGGGATTGCGGTACTTCGCTCGTCCTGCCGCCTGGGCTGCCTCCCCCGTGGTCCCTGAGGGGCGCCGCCCTGTCCCTCATCACCCCCAAACTGTTGCTCTTCCGTTTCCTGGCGCGCCTGCAGGTAAATCGGCTCCACATACAGGAACGATCGCTCGATCGGAATCGCCAGCAGATTCCCGCGAATCACTTCAGACCCTCTCTGGCCCCACAGGGTGAGCTGGCTGGAAATCTCTGGCTGCTGGTCCACCCGCGCCTCGATCTGCATGGGCCCGTATATGAGCTTGTCTTTTGGCAGTTTGTATACCAGAAGATCCCCGTAGCTGTCCCCGTCGCACCGGGCAGCCAGCCAGGCGATCATATTGTCTTTCTTGGCGGGTGTGTACGGTACCATCAGAAGAAACTCCTGCTTGTCTTCTCCCGGGAGTTTAACAATGATGTAATAGGGCTGCATCATCTGGGGACTGTCGCTGTAAATCTCGTTGGGAATCTCCCACAAGTCCTCTTGATTGTAGAAGACCTGTACGTCCTCCATATGGTAATCCCGATACCGGGCCGCTTGAATCCGGAATAGGTCTATTGGATACCGGACGTGCGACCTCAGGTCTGCAGACATGGCGTCGATGGGCTTGAACAGATCTGGAAAAATCTGGCTGTATGACTTGATGATCGGATCGTCCACGTCCATCTGATAGAATGACACAGAGCCATTATACGCGTCGATGACGATCTTTACGGAATTCCGGATGTAGTTGATATTGCGCCAGCGAGTGGAGTAGGGGTACATATCGGAAGTGGTGTAGGCATCCTGAATCCAGAAAAGTCTGCCATCTGAAATGACCATATAGGGATCGGAGTCATAGAAGAGAAAGGGGGCAATTTTCCTCACGCGGTCCGAGATCTGACGCTGGAAGAGAATTCGGCTTTCTTCAGATATGTAATTGCTGAGGAGCAGATTCACATCCATGAATCGGATCGCGAAGGCAACCCGCCTGAAAAATCCACCCAGCTCAACGCCCCCCGTTCCCTGATACGTGGTAAACTGGTTGCCATCACCTTTTGGATAGTCGAATTCCTGAATTCCAGTCTTTACTACCACGTGCGAATAGGTTCTCTCTCCATAATAAATCTCCGGCCTGTCCACTTCCAGTCCCGGTTCGGATATGGGCGGAATGTCCTTCACCATAAACCTGGGAAGTCCTTCTGAGGTGACATGATTCACCGGGCTCATCGCCACACCGTATCCGTGGGTGAACTGAAGTCGTTCATTAACCCAGTTTCGTGCCTGGGCAGGCAGGCGGTTGGTATCCAGCTCCCGTGCCGACAGCATCACCTGGCGATAAGTGCCATCAACGGTGTATCGGTCTACATCCACATTGGGAAACACGTAATACGGTCGAATTTCCTGAACTTGCTGATACGTTTGTTTCAGCGGCCGTTCATCCCAGACCCGGACATTGCGGATGGTCAGCGGGTTCTGCTCGATATCTGCCCAGGTCAAATCCTCGGAAGCCTCGAAGGACTGCTCCTCGATCTTGTCCAGGCCATACGCGCGGTTGGTCGCCTCGATATTGTACTGAATGTAGGGAGCTTCCTTGTCGAGTTCACTTGGATCCACCACAAGTTTTTGAATCAACCCTGCCGGAACAGCCCCTACGGCAATCGCCCCACCAACAAGGATGGCCATGCTTCTAAGTGGCAATTGTGTGTTCTTGGATCGAATATTCACGAACAGAAAACCCGCTGCCGCGAGAAATACCAGGACGAGCAGCCAGTACGCCCAGATCTGAACATTCACATCCACATAACCCGCACCAAACGCAATCTGACCCTGGGAAAACAAGAGGCCGAAGATCTTGAGTCGATACTTCCAGGCCATTACGACAAGAAACACGCCAGCCAGGCCAGAAAGATGGGCCATTGGACGCGGCATGATCTCCAGACCCTCCTGGAACCGAATACCTCCGGCCGCAGCATAGATCAGACCTACCACCACCGCCGAAACCACGAGTGCACCAATCAGAAATGCGGCTGCGAATTCATACAGAGGCAGCGAGAACACATAGAAAGCCACATCACGCGAGAAAATAGGATCTGAAACGCCGAACGGCTGATCGTAAACATAGCGCAGCAGCAGAGGCCACTGGCTTGCACCGATGCTTCCCAGAACAAATACAAGTGCCCCAATGGCAACGGCATACGTAATCTTGGATCTCAGGAATATCTCGCCTGGTGCCTCCCCCTCTCCCCAGGGCGATCCTCCCATCTGGAGGGCCCGTCGCGTAAATTGACCGGCCACCCATATGTTGGTCCCTACCAGCAGGAGGGCGATTGAACCAAAGAGAATTCCGGATGCGAATCTTGCTCGCAGCATGCGCCAGAAGACCGCCGTATTATTCAGTTCACCAAACCAGAGCCAATCGGTGTAGTAAGAAACCAGGAAGTTGATTCCAAAGAAACTACCCACCAGCACCGCCAGCACAATCCACCGTTTCGATTGCTTTTCCATACCTTCTCCCATAGTGAATACTCAAATGCTACAACTGTATGCAAGTAAACAAAAAACACCTAGGATGTCAGGTTAAAAAAGGAGAGATGAGCAAATTGCCCATCTCTCGTAACCATTCGCTTCGGTATCGAAATACTAATTCACACGATGGAATCTCATGCCTTTTCCTTTTTCAAGCCCGTCCTCCCACATTTGGCACCACTTTTTGTGATCTGTCAGAACGGATGCCGGGTTCGATCTGCTGCGTGTAACGAAATCTGGATGTGCCGGTCGTCCGGTAGGCGTACCCGATGGCTGGTAGCGCAGGTCAATGCTCCACCTCACGGTTTGGCTCACATTGGGTGTGGAACGATGCGGCGTTTCCTTGTGCATTAAAATGAGATCTCCCGGGCTCACCGGAAGGGCAACGCCTTCGACTTCTGGCATCAGTTCGGGCAAAATAGTCGTACCAATGGGCCCTTTGTGATGAGTCTTCAGCCCCTTTACTCTGGGTATCACTTCCAGGCACCCGTTTTCAACGTCCGCCTCTGTCACCGGTAGCCAAACGGTCAGAATGAATGACGCATCCGCTTCCTCCAGTGTCACCCCTGCATCCTGATGCCATGGAATCACCTGGTCATCCTTGACGCCCTGGGGGAGTTTTGCACGAACATGCTGAATCGGGCTGCATGTAATTTCCGGTCCAACCAGTCCTTCAACAACATCCATCAGATTCTCGTTGCGAAGAAAATCGAATATGGCCTTACCACGCAACTTCATGATATCCAGCTCACCATAAAGATCCAGGCAGTCACGGCTGATCTTCCAGATCCTTCTGTCGAACGGTTCATCTTCATACAGGTCGCTGATCTCCCCGGCATCATACATCTGTTTCGCTCGCTGGTCGATATATGCAGTGTACTCCTCTATGATGGGCAGCAAATCGTCCTGGGTCAACGCTCCCTTTACCACCAGATAGCCCTCGTTCTCGAACTGCCCTATCTGATCTTCGGTCAGCTTCATGAGTCCTCCAGAGAGTTTGAGATCGGAATATTTACAATATCGATTCTGCTTCAGTGATACGATGCAGATCCCTGGTTTCCAAATCAAGGACAAAATGTCTTATGTTGGACAGTCATAGTCGAGTCAGGCCAAAGCGTCTTTGCCTTCGGGCAGGTATAAACGGTATATTTCACTTGTAACCTGTGTAACAGGACCGCTTTGGACAGTACTAACGAGCTGGTCCCGATTGAAAGGAAACAGAAATGTCTGAGTTTCACAACAAATCCGTAATCGTCACCGGTGGAGCCAAAGGCATTGGTAGAGGAATCTGTCTGGCATTCGCCGAGCAAGGCGCCGGCGTGTTCTGCGCAGACATCGACGAATCCGCGGGCAAACAGATCGAAACAGATGGAGAAGGACTGAGTGGGTCCATCTGCTTTCAGCGGACGGATGTGTCACTGGGTTCAGAATGTGAGAAATTGGTCGAAACGGTGAACTCTGAGTCAGGAGGCGTGGATGTCCTCTGCAACAATGTAGGCATCCAGCCTACAGACAGCTATCTCCCGGCTCACAAAGTCAGCGAGGAACAGTGGGACCGGATTCTGGCAGTCAATCTCAAGAGCTTTTTCCTGATGACCAAATTCTGCATCCCATCTATGAAATCCCGTGGAGGTGGGGTCATCATCAACACTGCGAGTGTGCAGGGGTTGCAGTCTATGAAGGGTGTTCCCGCCTATGCCGCCAGCAAAGGCGCGATACTTTCCCTTACTCGTCAGTTGGCACTCGAATATGCCGAGGATAAGATTCGGGTGCTCGCCATCAACCCCGGAACCATCGACACTCCTCTTCTGGACGAAGTGGTCGAGGCATCCGGCGGAAACGCTGGAGAGGTTCGCAGAAAACTGGCGGAGGCTCATCCGGTAGGCCGACTCGGCAAACCGGATGATATTGCGCAAGCCGTGCTTTTCCTCGCGGGCAAGAATGCCTCTTTCATTACAGGTGATTCGCTTTGCGTCGACGGAGGCATCATGGCGCGAGGATCCTGGTCTTAACGCCAAGACGAGTATACATTGCTCTACGGGTACGCAAACACAAGGGAAGTCACGCGTATGAACTACCCCATGATCGACATCGCGGGTACGCCTCGCGAAATGGGGATTTCCCACGGACGCCAGCTGGCGGATAGAATTCGCCGCACATCGCAAGCAATGCGCGATCGCATCGGAAAGGATCCCTATGAGACCAGTTGGCAAGATTTCGAACACACGGTCGACCATTGTCGGGAAGTCGCCCCGAGGCTGATCGAGGAGATGGAGGGTATTGCCCAAGGAGCAGGCATTTCCTTTCGCGATGTATTCCTGATCAACGCGCACCTTGACCTGAATGTCTGGAAGCGAGTCATCTGGAATGCACCGGAAGAGGAACCAGACGCGTGTTCGAGCCATGCCCTGAACACGCCTAATGGCGTTTACCTTGGGTGGAATGGGGATGACTGGACTGGATGGATGGACTGCGGCGCGATCATCAGAGGAAGGCCGGATGAGGAGTTGCCATTTATTTACTGGTCCCTGGCAGGCTCTGTGGGTCGTCCGGGCATGAACACGCATCTTGCTCTCGGCGCGAACAGTCTCCCCAGTCCCGGTTGGCGTGCCGAGGGTCTGCTTTATCCAATGTTATCTCGCCTGCTACTGTCCTGTCGTTCCGCAAATGATTGTGTCACCCTGCTCCAGGCTACTCCAAGCTGCTCTGCAATGAATTATGTGGTCGCCGATCGGGCAGGGAGCCTCGCGAACATTGAAGTGGGTTCGGAAGATATTGCCGTCCAGACGCCGGAGGATCATGGCGCATCGAATTTGCTGCTTCATACCAATTGCTATTTGGACGCCGAACTTGCCGGACACGCCGTTGATCCGGATACCGTGTGTCCCAGGCTCGGCACTGCCCGTGAACTTTACAGAAAGTGCAGACCGCAGAGCGTGGAAGAGATAAGTGACATCCTGTCAGATCACACCGGTGGAATCTGTGTGCACAGAGAGGGCGCAGCCACGATTGTTTCTTTCGTCGCAGAGGTGCACCTCAAACGAATACACGTTATTACAGGAAATCCTTGTCAGGGGGCTTCGGTACGTGTCGATCTGCCGACACATCAGAACTGAATCTCCGGATCCGTGCCGTCTCCGAACAAAATAAGGATCTGAATCAATCGCGAAGTACAGCGCAATCTACATCGCCAAACCTGGAATAATGCATGTCCAACTATAGCGAAGACGCACTCGAGTATCACGAATCCGGCCGACCGGGAAAAATCGAAGTGGTTTCAACCAAACCATTCAGCACGCAGAGAGATCTCTCACTTGCCTACACACCCGGTGTGGCCGCACCATGTCTCGAAATCGAGAAAAATCCTGAACTGGCTTATTCTTACACCGCTCGCGGTAATCTGGTAGCGGTAATTACGAACGGCAGTGCGGTCCTGGGTCTTGGAAACATTGGTGCGCTTGCGGCAAAACCCGTCATGGAAGGCAAAGCCGTCCTGTTCAAACGATTCGCGGACATCGATGTCTTCGATATCGAATTGGATACCATGGACCCGGAAGAGATCATCCGGACAGTCAAGTTGCTGGAGCCTACGTTTGGTGGTATTAATCTGGAGGACATCAAAGCTCCCGAGAGCTTTCTTATAGAAAGTCGGCTCAGAGAGGAAATGAACATCCCGGTCTTTCACGACGACCAGCACGGCACTGCGATCATCTCCGGGGCGGCACTGCTCAACGCGCTGAAAATCGCCGGCAAGAATATCGAAGACGTTCGCGTCGTCTACAACGGCGCCGGAGCGGCTGCAATAGCCTGCGCCAAGCTTCATCTCAAACTGGGAGTTCGCGAGACCAACCTCATTATGTGCGACAGCAGTGGCGTGATATACAAAGGCCGCGAGAAAGGGATGAACGAACACAAACAGCAATTCGCGGTAGACACAGAGGCGAGGTCACTGGGTGACGCGTTGAAGGGTGCGGACGTCTTCATTGGCCTGTCAGTTAAGGATGCGCTTGCACCCGATATGCTTAAGTCCATGTCTCCGAATCCAATCGTATTCGCATTGGCGAATCCTGATCCAGAAATCGAATACAACCTCGCTTTGGGTACCCGGGAAGACGTTATACTCGCTACTGGGAGATCAGATTACCCGAACCAGGTGAACAACGTACTGGGTTTTCCATTCATCTTTCGGGGCGCGCTCGATGTGAGGGCATCTGGGATAAACGAAGAAATGAAAATCGCAGCCACCCATGCACTTGCCAGACTCACGCACGAACCGATTCCCAGATCTGTGCTCAACGCCTATGGGCTCGAAAAGCTCGAGTTCGGTGCGGACTACCTGATTCCAAAGCCCCTGGATCCTCGAGTCCTGTTTTGGGTTGCCCCTGCCGTCGCAGCCGCGGCGATGGAAACAGGGGTCGCAAGACAGGCCATCGACCTGGATGAATACGAAAAAACGCTCGAAAAGCGCCTTGGAGGTTCACGCGAGGTTATCCGCACAACCATTCAGAATGCGAAATCCGATCCCAAACGAATCGTATTCCCGGAAGGCACGCAGGAAAAGATCCTTCATGCCGCTCGAATTTTACTCGAAGAGGGCATCGCTCACCCAATCGTAATCGGCAGCAAGTCTGAAATTGAGGCCGGGCTGCGCAAACTCAACCTCGATCTGCCGGGACTCACAATTGAAGACCCAGCTACATCTGAGAATCTGGAGCAGTACGTGCAGGAACTTTACCATCTCAGACAGCGCAAGGGCATGACGCTAACAGAGGCCCGGAAACAGATGCTGGATCCCACAGTTTTCGGTGCAATGTCCGTTCATCTTGGACACGCCGACGGCCTGGTCTCTGGCCTCACGCGGCTCTACCCTGAAACGCTTCGTCCCGCCCTTCAAATAATCGGGACACGTGATGATGTCGAGTACGTATCAGGGCTCTATCTAATGGTCCTGAAGAACAAAGTGTATTGCTTTGCGGATACCACGGTCAACATCGACCCTTCCACCGAAATTCTCGCAGAGATCGCCATTCAGAGCGCTCGACTGGCACGCTTCTTTCACATGGTACCCAAAATTGCGATGCTGTCATTCTCCAATTTCGGGAGTGCAGGCCATCCCCTCTCCGACAGAGTGCGTGATGCGGTGAACCTCGTGAAACAGCGGGAGCCTTCACTGGTCATCGATGGGGAAATGCAGGTGGAAACTGCGGTCAATCCCACTTTTGCTCAGGAGACTGCCCCATTTTCGAAGATCCAGGGAGATGCCAACATCCTGATTTTTCCGGATCTCCAATCGGGGAATATCGCCTACAAACTACTGAAGGAACTCGCCGGGGCTGAAGCCATCGGACCCATCCTCATGGGGATGAAAAAATCTGTCCATGTGCTCCCTCAGGGATGTGACGTCAACACCATCGTTAGCATGGCAGCCATTGCTGTTCTCGATGCCCAGGCGCAGAAGACCTGATCTCGATCTTCGAAGGACGAATACTTTTGGACATACATCCGCTCGTCATTCACTTTCCGATTGCACTTCTTATCGTGGGCTCCCTCTGCGATGCCGTCGGAATTCTGGGCCACCGGGACACATTTTTGAAGACAGGATTCATTCTGCTGGGGCTCGGAGCGTTCGCTTCCGTTGTGGCCGCAGTCTCTGGTGATGCAGCATCCGAAATCGCGGAAAAAATTCCGAACATTACAGAAGATCTTGAGCAGCACGAAGATCTCTCAACACTTGTGGCATTTCTGGCAGTTCTGTTGGTTCTGATACGCACACATTTTACGCTCAAGGCCCGGTTTGTTGGTGCGGTCCGTGCGACATACCTTGTCCTGATTCTTCTACTGGCTGTACTTACAGCCGCCGCCGGCTATACCGGTGGCAAAATTGTATACGACTATGGTGCAGGTACCCGAAATGTAACGTCAGAGCTCATCAAGGTAGATTCCAACTCCGATTGATCGAGCCACTCTGGCTGCGCCCGAATCTGGTTCGTCCCATCTGTTTCCGTGAACCGGCAAGACCAGATCTGAATCTTGTTGAACATTCCTACTAAGGCTCGTTGTCCCAAGGGCTACCGGGGCCCTCTGGGCAGCTCTCCGGTAGGGATTGAAGCAGAAACCGGGAACGCCATCAATCCTACTTTTGTCAGTCCATATTTTAAGCGAGGTTCCCGTGTCGCTCAGTGAAAACTTGCGTAGACTTGCAGTCGATGGATTTTGCGTCTTGCAGGAAGTGATCCCTTCCAGCGAGCTGGAGGAGATCCGGAACACCCTCGTTTCCGCTCAACAAGCGCAGCACGAAGAAGCCGAGGAAACGCTGCAGGAAATCAGGAAGAAGGGACATCGCGTGGGGGCAGAAGGCGTCGCTTTGCTGAAGCAGGCCATCAACCACACCCAGTGTTTTGCACCCCATGTCGCTTCCAGAAAAATTCTGGATGTCGTCGAAGCCAGGTTTGGCAACTACGTCAGGGTCTCCTGTACGGATTGTGTGGTGAACCATCCGGGCAATGAAAGAGGATACTGGCACTCGGACTGGCCCTTCAACCAGACAAATGGCACGCACATTCCCGCGCCATATCCAGATACCGCAGTACACCTCTCTTCCATTTGGATGCTTACCCCATTTGGTCCTGAAACAGGTGGCACATTCCTGATCCCCGGAAGTCATAGGAACACCAACAATCCTTCTGCTGGAAAATTGAAAGACATGGATTCCGATGCCCCCTACCCTGCAGAAATTCACGCCACCGGAAACGCGGGAAGTGTCCTCCTTTATGACAGCAGGCTTTGGCACGCAGTTGCGCCCAATTTGAGTCCCTTCCCGCGGGTGGCGCTCATTATCAGATACGCGCCCTGGTGGTTGAATCTGAATCCGACAATGGCGGGCACCCCTGAACACACTCAGATGGTAGTCGAAACGAATGGGAAGAACTACGAATCTTTGCCAGTTACGCGCGAGGTGTACTCCAAACTGCCTGAGAATGTGAAACCCTTGTACCGGCATTGGGTAAAGTAAGTGGGGTTGACTCGGTTCCATCGCATGCTGAGGGATCGAACGAGTTTTATGGGCAGGTCACTGAAATCAATGTGTGGAGAAGACTGGAACACCAGATCAACCGGACTTGTTCAACCACTTCCAGATCCATTTTCTTGCCCTTCCCTGCTGTTTTCTTTACTTTAGATCCCGTTCATTCCTGCCTCGAACTTCAGGTCACATCACGCCTTCCAGGAATCCGATTTCATGCCGACCTCCACCACATCACTTCTTCCATTTCGAACAGCGGCCGTGCTGGGCGCTGGCGTCATGGGTTCCCAGATTGCTGCCCATCTTGCCAATGCGGGGCTCAAAGTACATTTGCTAGACCTTCCCGCAGCTGGGGAGGACAGGAACGCGCTGGTGGAGAGCGCCTTTGAAAGCCTTTCGAGAATGCGTCCAGATCCGTTCTTTACAGAGCGAGCGTCCAACCGTATCGAGCTTGGAAATTTAGACGACCACCTGTCCCGGATCTCAGAGGCAGACTGGATCATTGAGGCCGTGGTGGAAAACTTGGAGACCAAACAGGAAATTATGGAGCGCGTGGAATCCGTAGCAAATGCCTCCGCAGTGGTCTCTTCCAATACCAGCGGAATCCCCATTCATGCCATCGCAAAGGGCAGGTCGCGCGAATTCAGACAACGGTTTCTGGGTACCCATTTCTTCAACCCTCCGCGATACCTGCAGCTCCTCGAAGTCATCCCCACAGAAGATACCGATAGCGCCGTAGTCGATCGCTTGCTCTGGTTCGCCCGGATACATCTGGGCAAAGGTACTGTGGTACCCAATGATGTACCTGGGTTTATTGGAAACCGGATCGGTATCTTTGCACTGATGCAATGCATTCACGCCCTCGGCGATTACACCGTAGAAGAGATTGATGCCCTCACGGGTCCTCTGCTGGGACGACCCAGATCTGCTACTCTTCGCACCGCAGACATTATCGGACTCGATACGTTAGTCCACGTTGCCGACTTCCTTCACAATGCGGTGCCGGAGGACACCCAAAGCGAAATCTTCCAGGTTCCGACTGTTCTGCGGGAACTGGTTACCCGAGGTGACATCGGGGCGAAGAAAGGTGCTGGCTTCTACACGAAAGAAGGCGGACAGATTCATTCGCTTGACCCTGAAAATCTCACCTACGGCCCTGCCGCCGATCTGGATCTCGAGGACTACTCCGCGTTGCGAAAGATTCCCGATCTGTCGGAGCGGATCAGAGACTTGTACAAATCTCCAGGCAGGTCAGGTGATTTCTTCAGGAACCACTTGCTTCAGGTCTTATCCTATTGTATGCACTGCATTCCCGAGATCACCGAAGATGCCGAGGACATCGACAGGGCCATGCGATGGGGATTCGGGTGGGAAATAGGCCCCTTCGAAATGTGGACAACCATCGGTTACCACGCGATTCTCAAAGACTTCCGGGAACAGAGCCTTCCGTTACCCGCCTGGGTAGAGGATATGGAATCGGGTGAGGCACCGAGCAAAAAGCAGAAATTGGGAGAAAAGGTTTTACCATCTGATGTCTTTTCTCGTGCCCGATTCAGGCCATCGGAAGATTCGCATCTGTGGCAGAATGAAGAGGCTGTGCTCCTCGACATGGGCGACCAGATCGCCCTTTTCGAATATCGCTCCAAAGCAAACAGTATGGGCGAAACGCTGGTGAACGGAATCGTCGAAGCCATCGACTTTGTAGAACAAAATGACTTCCAGGGCATGGTCATCTGCAACGAAGGCAAGAACTTCTCTGTTGGAGCCAACCTCCAGGAAGTGCTCTCCTATGCCCAGCAGAACCAGTTCGACCGTGTGGACAAACTGATCGGTAACTTTCAGTCCATGATACAAAGAGTGCACTATGCCGCTCGCCCCGTCATTGTGACCACACACGGACGTGCACTTGGGGGAGGTTGTGAAATCACGCTGGCCTGCCCGCATCCAGTTGCGGCAGCCGAATCTTATATCGGTCTGGTTGAACTCGCTGTCGGACTGATCCCTTCCGGATGCGGAACCATGCGCATGGCCGCACGCTCCCACGAGCAGGCGAATTCGGACGAAGACATCGACGTGGAGGCATTCCTCACACGCGCATTCCAGACCATAGCGTCGGCAAGGGTCTCTAACAGCGCACATGAAGCAATGGAGATAGGCTTTCTACCCCCGGGAACCCCGATTGTCATGAATCTGGACCGCAGACTCTATGTTGCAAAAGAGGAGGCACTCAGACTGTCGCATCAAGGGTATGCGCCTCCACCTGAAAGAAACGCAATCAAGGTACTTGGGAAGAGCGCTTACGATCGGTTTGAACAAATGACCCGGGACCAGCTTGCTTCTGGATCCATTACGGAATATGATTGCCATCTTGCCTCCAAACTGGCATATGTCCTCACAGGTGGAGATTTGCCTGGTTCTACATATGTCCACGAAAACCATCTCATCGATCTTGAGCGTGAAGTCTTCGTCGCCTTGACTGGCGAAAGTAGGACTCAGGAGCGCATAAACAGCATCCTCACAACCAACAAGCCCCTGCGCAACTGAAATGCCAATCTACCTCAAAAATCCGCATAGTATTCTCGCAGTCCTCGAAAATCGACCGCAGGACGTGTTCGAAATCAAGATCGTGAGCCCTACCGGTGTCTGGGAAGAAGTGAAAGCGAGGGCGGAGGAAATCGGGATACGAATCAGCTCCTCTGGAAGAGAGAAAAACAGAGGCAAGAGTGACAGATCTCGTGGAGGAATGTCGGAGGCCCAGGTGAAGGAACACCCGGGAGTAACTCTGGAAACCCTCTTCCAGGGAGTAGTAAACAACCAGCCCGGGCTGTGGATCGCCCTGGATACCCTTCAGGATCCACGCAATGTTGGAGCCATCTTTCGCAGTGCCTCGTTCTTCGGCGCAAAGGGCATCTTGTTGACGCGCGACCGGTCGGCGCCCCTCAGCGACACCGTCTATGATGTCGCCTCGGGTGGGGTTGAATACATGCCGTTCTCTGTGCAAACCAACTTGAGTCGCACACTGGATGCGGCGCAGAAAGCCGGGCTATGGATCCTCGGCAGCTCCGAGCACGCAGAGACCCCACTCTCTCAGGTTGAGCCGGATCGCCCCTGGTTGCTTGTTCTGGGAAACGAAGAACGCGGACTCAGGCGCCTGACTCTGGAGAAATGCGACACCGTCTGCAAAATCCCCTCATTCGGCCAAATTCCTTCTCTCAACGTGGCTGTCGCCGCAGGCATTCTGATGCATAAGTTTTCGGCCTGAACCCTTCTGAACGCCGTAAAGTGCAGTAGCGTATCACCTCAGATTCATGTGTTCATTCGCAGTGGAGAAGGCCAACCAGATCCAGTCTCTTAAATTTGGGGAGTCCGTTCGAATTGCCTTTTCATCGTAACAAGCGGACGACTCCGGACCAGCTTTTCCTCAAAGAAAAAGGGATGCCCGAAATCAGGCATCCCTTTTTCTTTATATTTTGTTGATCGTCAACGCAATCGTCTTCGCAAAGGTCTCGTCGGAGAGGAGGAAGCGGTTTTGATCTCCTCGATAAACTCGAGCACCTCCTCTTCATACGTTGAAAACGGGTCTCTGAAACTCAGGTGGTGCTCATTTTCCAGATACACTGAATCCCAGTCGACGATGTATCGCACGCGATTCTTTGACAGGGCCTGAACAACCTCGGACCTGCCTTTGGCCCTTGTATCTTGCGGCGGTTCGAACGTCGCCCGCTCGATCCGCTCCTCGGTGAGCACCCGCGTGATCATCCCCTTCTGTTCCATGTCGTAGAAAAAACCGCGCTTTGGATCTATGTTGTGGAACTCCAGATCCAGGCTCTGCAGCCAGGGGTCATTCCAGGCCAATCCTTCCGATTCCACGAACATATCCAGCATCCACTTTTTCGCCACCCAGTCCAGACGATCCTTCAAATCCATCGGATCCTGCTCGAGACCATCCAGAGTGCGTTCCCACTCTGTCAGAACCCAGTCAGATTCCTCATCGATGCCCTGCAGGTGCTGCTGCGCAAGTTCCAGATAGGATCTTTGTATGTCAATAGCTGAAATCGTACGACCATTTTTGCGCTCGAGGATCCATTTGAAAGTGGGGTCCCTGGAGATCTCCTTGAGAGCCCAGACAGGATCTCCCAGCGCTACGTCCTGCGGGAAGATCTTTCGCTCCAGCAGGTTAAGTACCATTGCCGTGGTGCCTACCTTTAGTGCTGTCACGTATTCCGACATGTTGGAATCACCCATCAACAGGTGTAATCTCCGATATCGGCTGTGATCGGCCAGAGGCTCGTCCCGGGTATTGATGATCGCCCTGGAAAACTGAATCCACTGATAAATCTCGGTTACAATATGATCTGCGCGCTGGGATATCTGAAATTCAACAGGATCCTCCCGATAATCATCTTCGCGATCATCTCGTCCGTAATAATAGAAACTATCGTCGTAGCTGCCCACTCTTCCGGCGCCGCTGAATACCTGACGGGTCACCAGAAAAGGCAGCAGAGCAGGGATCACAACCGTAGAGAAAGGTACATTCCGTCGAATCAGATAGTTCTCATGACAGCCGAAGGTGGCGCCGGTGAAGTGATCGATATTGTTCTTGAGAAAGGATGCCTCTTTCTCCAAACCCAGAGATCGTAACGCACGCTGAAGGATCCGCTCTCCTGCCCGGTCGAAAGCTGCCAGATCGAAGAGACTTTTGCACTCTGGCGTGGTGTATTCGATATGACCCATATCGATATACACCCGTCCTGAATTGAAAAGAAACCCACCATTTCCAGGTGGCTCATCTCTGCCCCGGTAGTGGATATCCACGATCCCGATTCGCTCTGAATGGAAAATATGGTCCTTTACCTTGACCGAGATCGCGTCAGGGCTCACAAATCCTTCATGCTCAGGGGCCATGCATCCGAATTCGGTTTCCAGGCCGAATATCCGATTTTCCATGCAGATCCTGTCTCAATGTGCCTTGTATGCTATTGAGCAGCGCGATACGGCTTCAGGGCAGAAGCGAGTTCCTTATCGGTCAACTGCCTGTACTTGCACTTCCCCGGGACACCACGATCGAAAACGGCCGCCTCAACGACCAGAGACTCAAGTTCAGCTTTTAGGATACCAGGAAGGTCGGCCTCTGCCAGCGCCTTTTCCAATTCTGCCTCATCTTCAGGTATTTCGGTCTGTTCGCCCATCCACCGCCCTGCTGCCCAGGAAATTAGAGCCGCGTCCATCGCCTTGGCCAGACTCAGCTTTTCCCAATCCAGATCGTCCAGGCGCCCCTGCATTGCCTTGTCCGCCTCGGCATTACCACCGAGTACGGCAAATCCAACGGACTTTTGAAAGGCGCCATCATAATCCACCGTATAGAATGTGGCGGCTCCATCCTGGGCATCCAGTTCAGCCAGCAGGATGCGCACAATAAAAGGGGAGCGATAAACCTCATCAAACGACGTCTTTACGGCCGGTCCCAGGCCAAAATGTACAATCTGTTGCAGCGTGACATCCGCGTCGGAATAGTTGAAGCCCACCACTGAAGCCAGGTCCACAGCAGATTGTCGGAGCTTCTCGATATCGGTAGGGTGACCAAGAGAAGCCATGCCAATCCGGTCGTAAATCTCATAGATCTTCTGCTGGACACGACCCATGGTCAGAAGAAGGGTGCCGTCTTTGTATCCCAGACCTACAACGGGGCTGCCCCCTGTGAGCTGATCTTCGACATACTCCCGGCGATTGGAAACAGCGTCGGCCCATCGGTAAGGTTCATCCAGCATCATAGCCCCGGCGTCCTTTCAATAAAGCGACCGTACAGTTCTCCAAGCTCCTCGCCAGACACTTCCGACAGGCCGTCGGCAGTGATCGTCTTCACCGTTGGGAATATATCCGCACCTTGTTCGAAACGGCCTGTGGCGGAATCGTATTCGGAAGCGGTATGGAGCAGTCTGAGGACCAATCCGATGCCTGCATCCCGGTCCAGTTCTGCAAATCGTTGTTCTCCCCACTGATTCATATAGAACATCACGCCCCGTATGGCGGGAGACCCGGATCCGGTGGTGGAAAAGTCCGCACTCTCGAACTGGGCGCCGAGCGCGTCATAGAAAAAAATCTTTCCGCGTTTCTCGGCATTGTCGAACGTGGCGAATATGGGGATGACCGCACCGATTCCCTGTATCGCCATGGGCAGATTGTCTCTGATCAGAAGCGATAATCGGCGCAGTTTGGCTTCCAAACTCATCTCCTGAAGCTGACGACGCCGGTGGTATAAAAAGGAATGTTCGAGCACCCGGGCAATCTCATAAGCGATCGCCGGCGAGCCCGATATGGCGAGCACCGAATACTGGTCGATATCTATGACCTTGTCCGCCCGGTCGTATATCACCGAGTGGCCGGCCGTAGCCCGTCGATCCCCTGCAATAAGAACGCCATCCCGGTATTTGAGTGCCAGAATGGTCGTTCCTTCTGTTGGCTGAAAGGCAGATGTGGCTCCTGTGGAAGGTGTCCTACCGGACAGGTCCCCGCCTGGAAGCTTGAAACCGCCCGACTTCAGCAGATCCAGAAAATCACCCTCTGCAGACATAGGCTACTCGCCTGTCCTTTGGCGATACCGCCTGGCCTGATTCGGGTCCACGCGCCTCATTCGTTTTAATAGATCCTGTGTATCAGGCCGATCCACATCGGGGCGTGAAGGACCCTCATCGCCGTCATTTGGACCGGTATCCTTTGGCCCCACCCGTTTTGTGCGTCGCTCGAGCTCTACGGAGTCTTTAATCATCGATGTCCTCCAGAAAATCTGATGTGCCGTTTTATGTCTACAGCGAATTCAGAAACTCATCCAGCGTTTCAGATCTGTCCAATACTTCATTATACCGCTTTACCTTCTCCAGGTCCACCATATCTTTAAGATCTACGGATCGCTGTTTTCCATTGTTCGAAAACACGATACGATCCCAATTGATGGACTTCACATCCGATCCGAACTTTTCCAGGCACGTGCCTCGGAAATACGCACGTGTGTCACTTGGTGGGGTGGCCATAGCACGGGCGATTTCGTCATCCTCGAGTAACCGCACCATCTTGCCCTGCGACTCCATCAGGTTATACAGTCCCTCTTCCCGATCTACATTGTGGTATTCCAGGTCCTGGCTTTGCAGCCAAACCAGATCATCAGGTTTTTCAGGATCCAGGCCTTCGGACTCGCAGAAGCAGTCCAGGAGCCACTTCTTGGTCACCCAGTCCACTGTGCCCACAAGCCCCATTGGATTCGATTCCAGGCCGTCCAGGACATCCTGCCAGGCACCCAGGACCCAGTCCGTCTCTCTGTCTTCTCCAGAGAATTGCCGCCGGGCAAGATCCAGATATGCGCGCTGAATCTCCACAGCCGGTATCAGTCGATCCGATTTCCGGTCGATTTCCACCAGCCATTGATACGACTGATCTCTGGCGATATTTTTCAGGGCTGAAATCGGGTCCTTCAGGGTAATATCCGGAAGCACATCACGCTCTATGAGTTCCACAACAAGGGCCGCAGTACCTACCTTTAGAGCAGTTATATATTCGGACATGTTCGAATCGCCGACAATCACATGCAAGCGCCTGTACTTATCGGGATTTGCGTGAGGCTCATCCCGGGTGTTGACGAGGGGACGCTTGTGCATCGTGTCCACACTCGCGATCACCTCGAAAAACTCCGAGCGTTGGGACAATTGGAAGATGCTTGCCTTGTCTCCCCGTTCCACACCCATTTTTCCCGCGCCGGAAAAAATCTGGCGCGTGACGAAAAAGGGTAGCAGTCCCTTCACGATCCGATCGAAGGGCACCGAGCGGCTCATCAAATAGTTTTCATGACACCCGTAACTGTGCCCTTCGAAATCCGTATTGTTCTTGTACATCCGAACGGTCCCGGCGGATAGCATTTCCGTGCGCCGCTTTGCACACACATCCACAATGCGCTCGCCGGCACGATCCTGGGCAACCAGTTCGAACAAACTCAGGCATTCACCGGTAGAATACTCCGGGTGAGTATGATCGTTGTAGAACCTCGCTCCGTTGTAAATAATCAGATCACTCTTCAGTTCCTTGAAGGGGACCTTTCGTTTTCGATCCTTCTGGAGATGCACCTTTTCGTCGATATCATTAAGCAGCTCATCCACCTCGAATCCGCGAACATCCTTGCGCGGGTTCTCCAACTCATAGTCCCAGAGTGGAATGAAATCGCCCTGTTGGTAGCAGCGGATCAGCTGCATCGATTCCTCAACCACGTCCATCTTCTCTACACCATCCACGGTGATCCCGTATTCCGTCTCCAGACCGAAGAGCCTTTTCATACACTCCTTATTGATTCCGCCTATGGATGATCTGGAAGGGCGCCTGTTTGGGCGCCCTTCCAGATCATCCATGCCATTTGGATATGCAGAGGGCACAATCACCGAAATACCCTCCGGTGTCTGCTATATTACTCCGCTCGTGCGTTTTTTTGCTTCCCGCTCAGGCCGAATGGGTGTAGCTCTAACCACATTTTCTGGATCATAATCGAGGAGCTTGAGCCAGTCTTCCGTATTGTCCGTGGGTGGAAATATCTCGTTTTCGGCATACTCGGTTTCGATCGCCTGGAGCAAGTCCTCCCGGGAAATTCCTTCTTCCGATCCTGAAGCGATTGACTTCCGGATCGCGAATTCTTTGGCCCGCCGAACAATCGACTCCAGAATCGCACCGCTTGCCAGATCTCCTCTGTACAAAACTTCCTTGCGTCCGCTCCTGAGCGTGACTTCCAGGAAGCGGTTGGCGTCATTGGTGGCGAATATCTCTTCTGCAGCCAGTTTCACTAACGACTCCACCGCGCCTTCGATATCCCCTTGAGATTCTATCTCTACCTTGTCGATCGGCAGATCGGGGGTGAGATAAATTTTCAGTATTTCCCTGCCACCTTCCTCATCGGGTCTGAGGACTTTGATCTTCCGGTCTATCCGGCCAGGTCGCAGGATTGCGGGATCGATCAGATCTGGTCTGTTTGATGCCAGAATGATCACCACATCCTGGAGAGACTCTATCCCGTCCATTTCTGAACAAAACATCGGGACTACCGTATTGGAAATACTGTTGGAACGCGTCGCTCTGCGGGTGCCCAGAACAGATTCTGCCTCATCGATGAAGACCACCGGCAAGTATCCTTCTTTCCGTTTCTCACGTGCCCTGGAAAAGATCTCACGAACCTTCCGTTCAGACTCTCCAAGCCACATATTGAGGATCTCGGGTCCCTTCACGTGCATGAAGCATTCCTTCAGTTTCAGACCTGCTTCTTCTTGCGCCTCTTTCACCAGATTGTAAGCAGTCGCCTTGCCAATCAGTGTCTTGCCACATCCGGGAGGACCGTATAGGAGAAATCCTTTCGGGACGCTGTATTGGAACCTTGTGAACAGTTCCGGGTGCAACACAGGCATCTCGATCGTGTCCTTGATCGCCCGAATGGCTTCTTCCTGTCCACCAATCTGCTCCCACGAAAGTTCAGGAATATCCTCCAGATAGTAGTCCTTCACTTCCTGGCTTGGCATCCGCTCGAGAGCAACCCTGAAATTCGGGTCCACCCGCACCTCCTGTCCCGATTTGAGCGATTCCTCACTCAAATTGGTGGAGCGTTCGAGAATATTCGCCTGGGCGCCATGTTCCTGACCTATCCGGAGTCGACCATCCTCCAGGATGTCGGTAATTTTAACTACGGGTCCGGAAGTGGCATAGCCCAAATCTCCTACAACTGCGAATGCATCATTGACCAGTACCCTTGTTCCTACTTCCAGATCATCCTCATCGATTCTGGCGTCCACATTCGCAAAATATTCGGCGCCGCCTACACTGATATAGGCCACACCCTTGTCGGGTGGCTCCAGTAGGGTCCCCACTCGGTTTGCGGGAGCGGTCACCTTCTCCAGTGCCGCCTCCATCTCCACGATCGCCCTTCGCGCCTCCTCAAATGTGATCTCGTCTTCCTGAAGCTGTCTCCTTAACTGGTAGAGCAAAGGGCGCCGCTTGTCCTTCTCCTCCATCGACATCAGAATCTGGTCAATAATTGTCAGCGACTTGAACGTGTGCTGCATATCCACGTAGTCCTGCAGAAAATCATCAGGTGTCTTTCGCTGTCGACCGGGATCGTCGGGACCGTTAATGGGACTCACCTCCTCGAAATTTCAGTGCGCGGAAGATAAACGCGTGTGTGACCTGGTTTCTTGAACTAACAACGACTGCATTTATGTCACTAAAGTGTAGCAATAACTCGCGATTAGCCAAAATAGCCCGATTTGTTATCAACCTTCACTCTTGTATTTCGGCCAACTTGCGCTTGAACTCAAATTTGAATTTGGCCTTCGCGTCCTCAACCGCTTCGTCAGGCTTTTCAAAGGTGACGTCCACTGTGGTGACATCCACCTTGTCGAACTTGATTTTCACCTCGTGTGAGAGCACAACACCATTGGTGACATCCATAACCCACTTTCCCTTGCCAGTGCCTTCGGCGTTTACAATAATCGATACGGCACTGGAAAATATCCACCCGGTATATACTATCTCCCGATTTTCTTCGATTTCTGCTGTCTTCACACCGTCTTTGGATTTCAGTTTTTTGACTTGATAGGAACTTTTTATTTTTACTGAGCCCTTCTTTTCGATCTGATTGATCGGAACCTCGATCTGTTGCTCTGCTGTCCACTTGTCGCCAGGGCCAACCGGCTCACTGGGCAGACCCAGCCGGTATTCGGGCATCCAGAGCTGATGGAGGTCTGATATCATGCTGTAGCTTGTAATTTCATACGTCTTGAATTCGGGTAGGAACTGGTCCAGCCTCCCGTCTGGTGTCATCCTCCAGCTGACTGCTCTTCCACTTAGTCCCTCCATCACGTGTGGAAAGTTTGCCAGACTGATCCTCGCCCCGTCTTCTGTAACGGTGCTCTCCGATGCGTCGATGTCTGCCCAGATCCTGATTGTTCCTGGAGGGTCACCCTCTTTTGGATCCACCTGCTGTTCGGTGCTTATCCAGTTTCCATAGACTCGGACGTCTACGGTTCCCGTTTCCTTGTCTTTGTCGATCACGTCTGCCCGCTTACTGAAGTACTCGGATACCCACGCATTTTTATAGACAAGCTTCTTGGAAAGATCCTGTCGGATTTCGACCTTTTCTGCGCAGTCTGCGATTCTAGGAATTCCCATTACAACACAGAGCCCGACTAAGGGCAACAGCTTCAGCACTCTCATTGCTCCCTCCATTCCCAATGCCAATTGAAAAGGCTGCCGCCAATAGCCTCAGGCGACAGCCTGTAATTACCATTCCGCATATCACCTTTCTCAGATTACAACGTCAAATCTCCCGCCTGTTCCAGTGTGCCCACGTGCCTTCTGTTCGTGTTCCCGTAGCGTATCATCGGAACGCGGTCGCCTCCGGGAAGTCCGCAAAGCGTGCCCTGTCGATCCTTCCTGCTCCGGGTCCACAATCGCGTTCTCTGTTTCCGTGGCAGGTCGAGGGCGGCTCAGATTCAGGGCCTGCTCACTGGCCCCCGTTTGGGACATTTGCTGCTGAGCCAGTTCCGGTCCTCGTTGAAGCAGGCTTTGCTGCCGTGCACCCTCAACAGGAACCCTCGCGAAATTTTCTTGGAATTCAATTGCCCGAACCTGCATACAATCACATCCTTCCGGTGTGAATCGCATCAGATCAATTAAGCAAGGCGGAGTTGCCGCTATATCTTATCTTACGTAAAAATACGTACCTTTTTCGGGGTTGTCAACTCGATTTGCACACATTAGACCTACATCGAATTTGGCAGGCCCAACATTTCTGCGGCGTTCTTCCAGGCAATGCGTTCGTGGTCCTGAACATTTTCCCGGAGCAGATTCAACTTGAGGACCGAGGGTCCTGCGGCCTTGAACGGCATCCCGGTCCCAAACGCCAGCGAGCGAGGTCCTGCCTGCTTGATAAATTTCCGCACATCGTTTTGAAGCACACAGGTCATTCTGGAAAACTCTACGAGTACGGCCGACTCTGCGGGTATATGCCGAGCCTGGATCCCGGCTCCATTGAGAATTATCCAATGGGTTCCCGGATGCCGCTTGAACACGGTGACCAGTTGACCGGATTTCAGGTCTTCGGCCTGGTCCCATGGATGGCGTTGCCGACGGTCCGCAACGCGCATGGGCAACTGAATCGGCCAGCCGAATTCCGTGGCGGCGATAATAAGTTCTGTGGCTTCTGGACCTTCGAGATTGTATCTGTGATAGGCCGGGTGAAGTCTGATGCCCTGGAAACGATACTTTTCACGGCACATCTGCAGGTCCGTCTGCCACCCGGGATATTCGGGGTTCAGGGTCGCGAAAGGGATCAGACGATCAGGATAAGACTTTACTTCCTTGTGCAGCTCTTCATTTGATGCGTGAGCATTCTTGTAAAACATTCCGTTGATAGAAGATACGACCGCCTTGTCGATCCCATGCTTGTCCATCTCCCTGAGCAGCTGCCTGGCGCTCTTGTGTCTTAATGGCCTGAATGGCCAGTGACCCAACCAGGCGTTTATGTCAATAATCAAGTGATCGCTCGCGGCTGTAAATGCATCATTGCCATTAACCGTACAGGTGACTCACGAACTCCTCATACCCGTTGTACGGTAGCGTCGGTCTGCGAACCGGGTTTCCGGCGTCAGACGTGATAAACCGCTCGGTCGCCTGCGACCACCGGGGATGGGGAACATCCGGCTCTACATTGGCTATGAATCCATATTCTCTTGGAACCAGAGTATTCCAGAAGGTGGAGGGTTGCCGATCTGTGAACTCTATACTTGCTATCGATTTTAGCCCTTTAAAACCATACTTCCAGGGTACCACCAACCTGATCGGTGCGCCATGCTGACGGGGAAGTTCGTGTCCATAAACTCCGGTTGCTAAAAACGCCAATTCGTTCATGGCCTCTTCGATCCTCAATCCTTCCACGTATGGCCAGGGCCATTGTGGGTTATTAAATTGGCCGGGTGCCTGCTCGGGATTGATGAACGTGGTCATCTCGAGGTGCGTGGCCGAAGACAAGGGTTCGACTTCATCCAGCAGGGCTTTCATTTGGAAACCAGTCCATGGAAGAGCCATAGACCAGGCTTCCACACACCTGTGGCGATACAGCTGCTCCTCGAGCGGCATTCTCCTGATGAGCTTGTCGATATCGAGAACGCCGGGTTTGCCAACAAGCCCTTTTATCTCGAGCTGCCATGGGTTGGCCACGAAATTTTCGGCAAGTTTGGCTATTCCCGTTTTACCAGTGCTGAATTCATAGAAATTATTGTAAGATGCGGCAACCATCTCGTCGGTGAGTGTCCTGTCCAGTTCTTCAAATTTTGGATTCACCTGCGCTGGATAGAGCGGGCGGTCAACTTCGTCATTGGTGTTTGAGGAATCTGTTGTGCCGTCATCCTGGGCGCCTTCACCGACCGTTATAGGCTCCTGCTCAAACGGTTCGAATACCCTTTCGTGACCGCATCCAGCCAGTAGGCCCGCTGCGCCGATACCTGTGATACCTGCAGCCCTCAGAAACTTTCTGCGGTTGAAATAGACATCTTCGGGTGTAGCTTCCCTTTCGGGTATTTCCCACTTCATACGCTTTAGTATCCCTGCCATGCCTGACTTTCTCTCCGCTTTTCGTTTCCCGGCTTAATCAGAAACTTAGTGGATTGAACATGTAGTGTCAACCCTGGTCGTATTCGCCTTTGGGCTGCTACCTTTTGTAAGCGAATCCAAGCAGTAGTGTGTTTCCGGCCCCCGTGTTGCATCCCGAAGCTACACGGATGAGGTCCAAACCAATCTCCAGCTTTGGACTTAGGTTATAGATCAGTCCAGGTGAGATCTTCAGCACATTCTGGTCCCCTATCAGACCCACTTCGGCCGTTGTCACACACTCTCCGAAGGTGTGGATGCCGGATATGAACCCTTTAACAAGGAATTTTCCCATCGTTACGCCTGCCTCTGCACCGTAAAACATTTCGTTGCTGAACGTGCCCCCTCTGTAGCGATATCCGAATTCTCCGGTTAGATAACCAGGAAAAGGATGAAGGGACTTCCCTAACAATAAACGTCCGTCCAGATCCACTTCCGTACTACTCAGTGGAACCCGAGTACCTAGATCCTTATCATACCACATGGGGAGTTTGCCGCCAAACGCCAGGGAGGCCACATAGGACTTTTGTATGCCTTGCCATCTCAGTCTCATTTCTAGGTCCCCGAAACCGCTTCGCTTCTCGAACGCCTTTCCTGTAACAAATGTTCTGGTATCTTTCATCCTCTTGTAAGGCGCAGACGCTACAAGAGTCAGCCGATCCATCAATCCGTATTCTAGGTAAATTGAATAATTTACGTCCCTCAGCTCGCCCAGGCCGGCTTTTTGTACTCTGGACCCTCCTGCGTCGATGTCGTCTTTCGAGTTCAGGTACCCCCCCGCGATCTTGAGATAATATCCACCTTTTTTCTGAGTCCACGCGCCAGCGAGCGCTTGTGTACTCGTAGAGAGGATGGTCGCTACTATCAAGACCGAAAAAACGCTAGATTGCCTCACAAGTCTGCCTCCTTCTGATAGATTAACGAATATATCTGAATCAAGAAGCCAAAGTCGTGCCCGGCGAACCCAGCTTGAACAAGTCGGCTGCTACTTCATATTGTACAACTGCTTACACCAAATTCTGGAGGGTTTTTTATCCTGCCCCACCCTGATGTGCGGATTAGAGCGTTGCACGAATCAGCCACTTCTTTATTGTCTATCTACCAGTTCATCTTCAACGCGCCACCTTAACGGGTTGCCCACCCTTTTGAGCAGATTCCCAGGCGGCTTCCGTAAGCTCAATGACTCTGAGACCGCATTCAGGTGGAACCTGAATTTCGTCTCTTCCAAAAATTGCATCAATGAAATTCTGGTCTGGGCTGCCATAGCCAGAGGGCAATTCTTCGATAACTACCGGATCATTACCACCATATTTGCACGTCAATTTTCCATCTCTAGAGTAAATGACACCTTTTGAGCCCCAGATCGTAATGTCTTCCCACATTCCGGGGCCAACGGATGTACCCACTATGGAAAGATTTGCGAGCGCCCCGTTTCTGAACCGGATGGACAGCGCGGAGTTTATGTCTACTTCAGTGTCAAAAAAATCCATGAACGCGGATACTTCTGCAACCTCTAGATCAGATATCCACAACACGATATCCAACAGGTGGCTTCCGGAATCGTTCAATTGCCCACCCCCTGACAGGGCCTGACTTTGCCGCCACTTTCCTTTTTGACTCAAATACCAACGTTGATCCTGCATCGCAGAGATGAATTGAATTTCGCCAATCTCTCCCCCCAACACTTGATTTCTTATGAATCTGAATTGTGGAGAAAAGTGCCTCTGATACGACACCATCAGGATTCTCTCTACCCGCTTAGCCTCTTCCATAGCTTGCTTTGCATGATCAACGCTGCAAACCATGGGTTTTTCGGTAAGCACGTGTAAGCCTGCGTTCAGGCTGTGCATAATTTGCTCAAAGTGTAAGGTATGGGGTGTGGAGATTTCCACAGCATCCATTTCGATCGATCCCACCATTTCTTTGTAATCGCTGAAATGCGGTATGGACTTGCTCTCTGGCAGGCGCTCGAAAAGACCGTTGAAACTTTCTTCGCTATTGTCGGCCAGTCCGACTACCTCTACCTCCGGCATTTCCAGTAAACGCCGAATGTGCCCACTTGCGTTCCCACCGCATCCGATCATCCCGATTCTGATCCTGTCGATTTCCACCCCTACTCACTAGAATTGAAAGTTCCCAATAATTATGTGTCTATTGAATAAGTATCTATGCAAAAAGGGTCGTCGGACATTTCGTCCGACGACCCTTAAGCCCAAAATAATATTGGGTTATTTCAGCAGGAGCATCTTCTGCGAATGCGAGAAGTTGCCCGCCTCTACCTGTGCAATATACACACCACTTCCAACGCTACGACCCTGATTGTCCCTGGAATCCCACTGGATCTGATACCTTCCAGCGATCGTCTGCTTGCTTACCAGACGACGTACTTCCTGTCCAAGCGCATCGTAAATTACGATCGATACGAGTGCATCGCTCGGCAGTTCATACGAGATTGTGGTACTTGGGTTAAAGGGGTTCGGATAAACGTTGGTTGCGAATTCGGTCGGCAAAGGTATATGACGTGCTCCGAGAATCACCTCAACTGCGCTTGAACGAGTCACTGTTCCATCCAAATCGACCTGTTCCAGCACATAGTAGACCTTGTTCACTGTCGGAAGGTCCTGATCCTCGAAATTGTAATTCAACAGAGCGTCGGATGTACCTGCACCCTGAATGAATTCACTTACTGCCTGGAAATTTACGCCGTCCACGCTGCGTAGCATTCTCCAACCGGCATTGTTCGTCTGGGAGACTGTGGTCCAGTTCAAAGCGACCAGATTATCTACCAGTTCTCCACCGAAAGCTGCCAATTCTGCTGGGTTAGCTTCAGTGAATGTGAACACAACCGGATCGGTTGTGACGCCGTCTGATGTAGCAGTTACGGTAACAGAAAGGTCACCGGGGCCGCTAACACTCAACGCTATTGAGGTGGCTGCAGATGGCGGCAGCATCATGTCGGTATCCAAATTGGATACCACACCGTCAACGAGAACCACCAGAGAGCCGTCACCTACGGACGTTACTGTCCAGCTGATCAGTGCACCTGCCGCAAAATTACTTGCGGTTATAGTGACATCATCTGCTGTTCCCTTATTGGGAATTATGGCAACATTTCCGGACTGCAATCCACCACCGGAACCACCAATGCCAGGAGCCGGTGGAGCCGCAAATGTAAGGATTGCTTCACTTTCGTCCAGGGGATCCTGCTCGAATGTAGCCAGTCCAACCGAACAATCCACAAAGGTGATAGTTGCACCTTCAGCGATGTCAGTCTTTGCAATCAGCACCACTGTACCAAGCAGACCGCTTGTCGGCAAGCTTGCCGGCGTCAGCCCACCAGGTGCTATTGCATCGGTCCCAGGTGAGCCTAAAACAGCAAGGCCGGCACCAAGGTCTTCTACAGTGCTGATTGTCCAGTTGTCGGAAAATACATTTCCTGTATTTTCAAATTTCACTTCGAAGCCGATGATGGATACACCACCACCGTCTTCTACATACAATTCAACACGTACTGTGTCACCTGCCGCAGGCGGCGTGGCTGTAAGAGTGAGGTCATTGACATGATCTGCATCCTGCAGTTTGGTGTCAATGAGCAGCTTCTTTCCATCCAGCACGCCCGCCTCGGCGCCTCCCACCATAAGAATGGCAATGAAAGCGAAGGCCGCGACTAGGCAGCTAAGCTTTTGGAATCTGAACATCACGCTCTCCTCTTCTACTGAGTTTTGCTCCCGTGTGCGGGCAACTGAACCCACCCACGCTCCGGATTTAGATCAGATGTGGGAGTCCCGAAACGGGACTCCCACACACTGAAGCGATTACTTGAGCAACATCAACCGCTTGACATCCTGGAACTTTCCTGCAGCCGATACCTGGTAGAAATAGATTCCACTCGATACGGCTACTCCGCGGTCATCGGTGCCACTCCAGCGGACCTGATACCGTCCGGAGGATTGACGTTCGCTGACCAGCGTGCGAACCACCTGACCTACGATATTGTAGATACGGAGGCTCACGTCACCACCTTCAGCCAGATTGTAACCAATGGTCGTCTCTGGGTTGAAGGGGTTAGGGAAGTTCTGGAGCAGGGCAAACTCAGTCGGCGTGGACTCAACGGTTAAAGCTCCCTGAGTCAGCACCTGATTTTGAAGCTGGTCAGGATCAAATACCACACCCTGGCCAATTTCGAACCGAGCATTGTCCTCGAACTCCCGCAAGACCTTGAATGTCAAGGACACAATCTTGCCTTCGCCGCTAACGGCAGAGCCATTAACAACTGCGTTGGCGACTGTAACCTCGCCTGATTTTGGCCAGTGGTGGAACAAAGGTGTATCGCCACCACCGGACTTCAGGAGGTCGTTCTCAGCGGGTGTTGCGGTTACGAATTCGAACTTGTCCGTGTCGTAGGAGACTACCATGCCGTAACCCAGAAGGGCTTGGGCATTCGCTACGGTCACGTCTACGGTAATCATTTCGCCTGCCAGCACACGATCGCTGCCAAGACTCAATGAAAACTCGGCGTTGTCATTCATACCAGGTCGTGCCGGTGCAATGGCAGTCTTGGATGCTGGACCATTCGCTTCGCTATTGTACCTTGATGCGAATCGAATGAAGTCAGCAAATTCCACGACGCCGTTGTCGTCGATATCAGCCTGGAGGTTGAATCCAGCATCGCCTATGCTCAGATTATATGTCTGTGCGAATGCGATGAAGTCTTCGAAGTTCTGAATGAGATCTCCGTCCAGCTTGATGATATAAACTGGAAGGCCATCTGAGGCAACGAATACGCGACGAACATTTTCCGTGATGAGGTCAACTGTAACCGGGCTACCCATTGTCAGGTTGTCCAGGTCAAGTGCATCCACACGGTAGATCAAAGATGTCGCATCGGCAGGCAGATCGGTGTCTACAAATTCGTTGGCACCGGCCGGCAGAATTGCCAAACTTGTCAGATCTTCTTCGCTGGTCCCTCTCAGCACTTCGTAGTGGTCCACACCAGCAATTGGGATGGAATAACCACGATACGTTGAGAAGGCAACGATCTTGTCGTCAGCAGAAGCCGTCCAAGACAGTGAAACAGCATCGTTTGTTTCGCTGGGTGCGCCAGCAGCTTCGCTTACAGCCGCAGGTGCAATATTGTCCACAGACGCTACGGCTTCTTCAATTGCTGTGCGTGCCGAGGAGACGCGGACATGACCATCGGTCCGAATGCTCTGCGGAACAGCACTGCCGCCGAGGAGGCTCGTTACGTCAGGATCGAGTGCAGCAAAGCGCAGATTCTTCTGTTCGCCCAGAATTGATTTCACATAATCCTGAGGTGCAGTGAACTGCTTGACCAATTCCGTGTGCGAAAGAACCGAAGTGGCTTCTACGCCCAAGAGCTGGACAATCTGCTGTACGCTTTCCTTCGTGAATACGCGCTTTGCTGCTGTGGGTGTGGCGTCAGATGTGGCTCCACCCCTTTCAGCTGCTACGGCCCATTTGGTTGGCGCATTGCCAAGCGTGGGGACCACGGCGCGCTGTACGTCAACTCCAGGTACTGCATCGAGTGCAGTCCAAGGAACCCACGTGTCAACTGCGTCACCTTCGACTAAATTGCCTTCATCGTCCAGACCAGTCGTGACTTTGATTTCCCTGTAGATTCTGTAAACCCCGACATCGTCGTGATTTGCAGAATTCGGGAAGCTCACGAGGATGAATCCACCGTGATCTCCGTCACCGTCGGCACCCCTGTAATCCTGAACAATCAGATTGGCAGGTGCTGCTGGTGCGCCTGGATCGCCGTCACCATCGTCTGGATCCGGGAGAGCAACGCCTTTTGGTACGAATGCGAGTGCACCGGTGCTGCCCTGTGCCGTCTTGTGCTTGGCATTGGACTGCGCGTGTCCGGAACTGTCCGCATTGGCATTTAAGGTACGAACGCCAACCCACAGGCCTTCGCCCTTTCGGTTCGGGGCAATTGCGGTAAAGGTGGAGGTACCGGCACCCAAGGCCTGTGGGCCTGAGGGTACAGAGGCGTCACCTTCATTGGTGCTCAATTCAACAAGGAGTTCATCCAGCACGTACTTGGCATTGATCCGCGAGTCCAGAAGACCCGTGGAGTCTGTGAGCGCAATGGTTGCGCCACTTTCAATGCTGCGTGTCTTCGTGCTGGGGTTACCCCAGGCATCTGTAGCAGTAACGGATACTGAGAATTCACCTGATACGGCGGTTGTAACTTCCCCGCCCTCCCAGGCTTGAACCCAGAATTTGGCCATTTCAGCAGCGTCGACGGATACAGAGTCCTTCGCACCATCGAAATTGACCACTACAGTGCCATCGGTTCCGGTTGTAATGTTCTCGACTACGACATCGAAGTCCTGGGCTGTTTTTCCAGATGTGAAGAACACAGTACGTGTTCCTACCACCCAGCCATCGGTATCCAGCGTGGCGGTTCCATCACCATTGTCAGTAACACCGACACCGCCGAAGACCACCGACGCAACGCCATTTGCACGAATCCTGGAGTTTCCGCCGTATGTAACAGCAGATACGTTGGCTCCTTCAGAGTTCGTCAGCCCGGTGTCGATCGCCGTAACTTTCAGCAGGAATTGCTGACCTGCGATAACTGAGTCCCCGTGTGATGCTCCCGAGGAAACAGCTACGACAAACGAATCGGCTTCCGGGTTGTTGAAGTTCTTGGTAAAGGTCAGTGTATCGGCGGCAGTTACCGATGCATTCCTCGCCTTGTCAACAAGTACGATCTGCAAAGTGTACTGGTTGCCATCGACGAGTGAATCGTTAACGGTTGCCACGATATCTGCGTTCACCTTTGCCAACTGCGCATTGCCGGGACTGATTCCCTGGATCGCGATATCTGGCGGGTTCGCACCTACCTGGACATAGCGCACCGAAAGGGAGTCCAAAGCCTCGTCCACTCGGATTACCGGATTCCTTGTAGCAGCGTTGATCGTGGGCTTGTTGCTGTTGCCCGAGTTCTTCGGCGCCTTGCTCTGCGTCGGGAACTGCTGCGTTACGGATGGTGTCTTTTCATCATAGCTCACGCCCTTAATAGTGACGGTAGCTGAGTTTCCAACACTATCCGTTGTAGCAAGCACGATATCCAAAGTCTTGCCGGCAGGAGTGGTATTGTTGAGCGTTGTTGCAGACTTTACAGCTGTTTTGGCCGTGAAACTGGCGGCGTTCAGGGTGAGGGTTGTATCTGTTCCCGTGTTGCTACCCTTGACGAACTTGGCCGTTACAGTCTTTGCATTCTCACTCACCTTGAACTCGAGTGGGTTTGCGGTAAAGGCTGGGCTGCTTACGCCACCATTCACGTCGGAGCGCAAATTCGTGAGCACGTTACTTAACGCACCACTAATACGCTTGACCGTGCTGTCCGGATGCGGACGGACCGGTGTAATCACCGGTACAGTGGAGTCAGCATAATATACCAGACCACTGGTGAACCCAGCGGGAGCTGATGCACTTGCTGTGGCAGCACTCAGGTTGCCCGCAGCATCTTCAAGAAATGCAACCGGCTTGATACGCAGGTTGTTCTTGAACTGCCCTGCGGCAACTGTGAAGGTGTCTCGAAGAACCGAACCAGCGAACAGATCTGTGAAGACCCTGTTGTAACTGAGGTTGCTGTCGATAACCGACGCAGTGTTGATACTCTGGGAAGTGTCGACCAGTATGACTCTTGCCGAGGAAGCACCGGAGGCAATCACGCCACCCACATTGATATGCAGCCTGATGATCACTTTCGAACCATTCTTGATGGTTGCGGCAGTTCCTGCCAGACCAACTGCCAACCCTGCGGTATCGATCCTGACACTGTCGAGGACCGTCCCACTGGTCGGTCGTTTGCCATCTACACTGAACTGCTTGCCGTCGCCAACTGCAGTTGTAGCCAGCACAGAGGTTCCAGGAAGTATCTGGAAACCTGTGAGCAGGTTCGTGAGCTTAACATATGAAGTCGCAGCAGCCGAACTCATATTGGCGTGTACGGCAACAGACAGGCTGGTGGCAGACTGGAAAGATGTGTCACCTGGAGCGATACCAAATTTGACTTTGAAGGTATCCTGTGTCCCTGTGACCGCATCATCCTGGACCTGCATGTCGGAGAAAACGACCTTGCCGGTTCCAGAAGTGTTCTTTCCTTGATCCTGTCCAGTTGTTGCTTCAATTGAACGTGCTTCGCCAACTGTCGCCGATGTATCCGTTACAACGGATATGAAAAGCGTATCGACGATATTCTGCAGCGTAAGCACGTTAACGCGAATGGTATCCGCAATCTTGGCAAACCCACTTGCAGAGGGTGCCACAGTACGGATCCAAACGCCCTGCTGCGTTGAATTAATTACGTCCAATGCTGACGCCTGGCCTGCAAAGCCAACGACAAGCAATAGAGCCACGCAGAGGCTTAATGTTTTCTTCAGATCCATCCTTTACCTCCTTGAACAAAGGATCCATCAATTACCTACTAAACATAAAATCTCATTCGAGCTATAGACCTAGAAACTCTCCAACAACAAACTTAGACAGGTAGAAGCTTGCACTGGATAAAGATTTAGGGTGATACTGTGCAATCTACCTTGGAGAGCTGAAACTCATAACGATAAAAATCCCCCCCTTCTGTATGGTTATTTTAGATTCCCTAACTTATTGTTTGTTCAGATTGTTAAATAATCATAAAGGCCAAAACAAGTCATCCGAAAGAGTGAGTTGGTTTCAGTTGTTTTTTTACCCCGCAACACCTCCTTTTGATAACAGAAAAATCCCGCCCGACATCCAGAATCAGGGACGAAGATTCACCAATTTACCTTTCTCTTTAGGACTTTCAAATTCAAGCTTTTCTCATTGTAAAATCTCGACTTGCCGTCTCTTTTTCACGTAGTTCTCGGCAAAGGGACGGCCTAAGTATACGCAAGGAAAATACCCGTGTCAAGCGTTTTTTTGGTCTACTTTAGCACCTGAAAATCAATGGTGTTTGCTTCTTGAATTCTCATAAGAAATAATTGAAGTCACAACGAACACCAAATCTTGTACAAAGAATATGAATCCTTACAACATCCTGTTGTTTTTAGAATACAGGAAGGCACTCAGTACTGTTCGTGTTCGGTTCGTCCGATTTCATCCCTCAGTTTTGCTGCTTCTTCGTAGTCCTCCTGAGCAACCGCCTCCTGCAGCTTGGCCTTAAGGTTGACAACTCGATCCAATATGCCTTCTGCTGGGGTCTCCAGGGTGGTAGACACCTCAAGCCCATCTACTTCGATAATACGCTCAAGCCCTGCCTCCAGCTCTTGGATAGATGGGTCGAGTTCATCTTCAACGTCTAAACCGGCCTCCTGAATGACAGACTCTTTTACATAAAGGGGTGCACCAACTCGAAGGGCCAGAGCTATTGCGTCACTGGGACGGGAGTCCACCTCAATGGTCTGTTCACCCGAAGACAGAGAGATCTCTGCGTAAAAGATATCTTCCTCAAGCGCATTGATGAGTATATGGTCAACCTGTGCATCCAGGCCTTCGAGTATAGACTGCAGCAGATCATATGTTATCGGTCTGGGCGGTGGTTCATTGTAGAGTGCCATATAAATCGCAGTGGCTTCAAAGTTTCCGATCGCGATTGGCAGAAACACACGCTGATCTTTGTCCTTCAGCCAGACCAGAGGCCGATTGCTGTTCGGTTCAAGGGCAACGCCGACCACTTCCATCTCAGTCATAATTCATTAAATCCTTCCTTGCACCAGGTAGAGGAGACAAAAATAGTAACGAAGTGCATCGGGGAATGGAATCCTTTTTTAAATCAAACACATATCGGGATTCTTAGCTAATATAGACCGAATGATGGTCAAAAATCAAGCAAAAAAGCCGAATCTGCGGGTTGCCTGCATCTTGGCTTGCGTTTGATTCTGATGAGCATTACATTAATTACCAAACAAATAATAATTCAGGACATCACATAGGACTGCACTTCGTCTTGACCCGGAGCGTTGGCGTGTCCTCAAAACTTTGAAAGAGGTATACACTGTCCCTGAAATATAATTTCACAATCGCCGCTCTGATCTGCTTGATCTTGTACGGAGCCGCTGAGGCGGAGGTACCCCGAATGTTGAACTATCAGGGGCTGCTCAAAACATCGCCGGATTCCGTTGTCACAGGAATGATCGAGATCACGTTTCGAATCTACGAATCAGGATCCGGCGGCACTCCTTTATGGGAAGAAAAACAGTCACTAGAACTCAGGGAGGGCTTGTTTCATACGCTGTTAGGGGGGACCATGCCCTTCCCCGAAGGGCTGTTTTCACATCCATCCCGATTCCTTGCCATGACGGTGAACGGTGAAGAGGAACTGCTGCCACGACAGCAAGTCGTGAGTGTCGCCTTCGCTATCGAATCGGCTACTGCAGATTCCGCGGACTATGCTCGCAAGTCTGGTCAGGCCATCGATGTTTCGGATCGTGATATTACGCCTCGCAGCTGGTCGTTGTCAGGCGGGAAGGCAGCATTGGATTCTTCAGGCATACTGACCACTAAATCTATACAGGTGGATAGTCTTACGGTGGGATCAACCGGTGTCATTGACAGGAATGGCAACTGGACCGGAAAGCCCATTAATGCCAATGTAAATGGAATGGTACTGGACACCGTAATCGTCAAGAATATCCAGGACACGCTGGGAATCGCCACGGGAACCACTCGCTGGCGAGACATCGCAGAATTGACTTCCTTCATCAGATTGGAATCGGCGGGACTGCTCGAGGTAGAATTCCGCGGGACGGTGACCGTGCGTGGCGGGCTGGAGATTCGATTGGTGCTGGAAGAAATCGTTGATAGTGCACCAACGAATCACCGTGACAGCGACAGCAATGTTTCGGGAATAATCAGTAATGGAAGCGAGGTCTACCGAAGTTCGACGGTGAGCAATGCTGCTGTTTACTATCTCGAGGATGGGCTTTACAGGGTATTTGTTGAAACAAGAATCAATGGGTCCAATCCGACCTTAAACACGGGAACACTCATCATGAAGATCTTTGCCCGAAGATGATCCCGAGTATCAACCGCCATATGCCCGGGCAAACGCCACAAAATCCGCAAAATCTATCCTTTGGTTCTTGTTAAAGTCCATTTTTGAATCGAAGCCTTCATCACCGCTTGATTTCCCAAACCCTCGGGCAAAGATCAGGAAATCTGTGAATTCCACTTTACCATTGCCATCAAAGTCCCCAAGAATTCCATCAGGAAGTTTCTGCACAGACCCAAAAACACTCCCAGACTCTAAAATCAGGCCCGTGGACTGCGCCCTCCCCGTCTGAAGAGAGCCCCCTAAAGATCCACCGAGCAACTGGAAATTCGAGGTCTGAGCGGTACCTCCACCAGAGTCCAGGTTACCCGACGCCGGTAGTGAATGCTCCAGGTTTTCTGCAGCAGGTATACTGCCACACAGGAGCATCGCTACCGCCTGGGTCCATATCCAAATTCTCAACATTTTCTTCCTCCAAACCTGGGGTTTGCCCGACGAGTCCTCTACGTGGTTCACATCAGGAACCCACCACCCATTTCACCCCGCCATAGAGATACTGCCAACCAGAACAGATTCATACAAACCTCTCCGAATATCAAACCAAAGAAAAACGGACGAACTTTGTGATATGTCCTCGCCCCACCATATCTGGCAACTGCCCACTTGCACAACCACCCCAGAAATGAGGCACCCCACACAAACCAGCCGAAACCCGTACCGTAAATGTAGCCCATAGGACTCAGAGGCCACCTCAGGAAACGTTGGCGCATCACGACAAGGAACCAGGTGGCTGCAATCCCCAACCCGTGAAAGGCCAGGCGGTACCAATCCGGACCTCCTGAGAGGCTCCCAGCATCAGCATATAGATAGTGATAGAATCTCCCGATTCTGGCGGATACTCGACCGTTACCTTGCTGATCCAGAGCGAAGATCCCGTAATCATAAATTGTCGTCAGGTAAAAGTATACCCCTGCGGTGAGTCCGACGGTCAGGCCAAAAACCATCCAGCGAACCATCCGGTTAATGTTAACTCCGCATTCCCGTGCAAGCTTCATCCCCTCCAATTGAATTGCGGGCCACGCGCCTATAGAAGTATACGCAAGGACTGCCAGAAATGCGAATCCCACATATGTACCATCACCAAAGACACCGGAACCGGTTCCGAGGGATAGAAACAACATATAGCCGACGATAACCGGGGACCCTGTTACCGGTAGTCCACCATCGACCCTTAGGCGTGTGAAGGACAAACTGAACAGGAAGAAAAGTAGAATCCCTGCCAATCCAGCAGTAGGCGAAATCCCGACTGCCGTGGACCACAGCCAAAGCATGGCTATCCCAATCAAAAAACCGAACATTGGAAATTTTATTTTTGATGAAAAGGAATTCCTCAGTTCCATCCGGGCGGACCACAGATTATATCCAGCAAGCAGGAGTAGCCCACCTCGAGCCTGGCACATGAAGAATGGAAACGCGTTTGGCCAATCCAGCCACTGTGATCCCAATCCCACAAAGGATCCCTTCACCTCAGACAGACCCATCACGTGAGAACCCAAAAGTTGAACTCTCGTCAAAATAAAAAAGAACCAGGTACTGAACGATACTTCAACGGGCATCAGAAAGGCGATACCGGTAAGAAGAGGGGAGAATTCGAACCTGAACGGGGAAGTAAAGGGTGCCATAGTAGGCCACGGCACATCAAGCAGGAAATCCTTTAGGTCCAGCGTGGTACTGATCGAGTTCACCGCAGGGTAGTAATGAGAGAGGCCGTTAATCCCGTACAGAACGATTGGACCGATCATTCCCAGCCAGAATATCCTGGATCGAAACAGGGATGTTGCCTGCTCCTGGATGAATTGCAGAGGTAAGTTGAGGAGTGGAAACCCGAGTCGCTCAGTTTGGAGCCATCTCTGGCGCAGGATACCGGTCAGGCAGAAACAGGTAAGAAAAAGAATGACAAAGAATACCAACCAGAACAAGATGGCAGGCATCCAAATGGACCAGGGAACGGTTCGGCCGCCTTCGAAAGCGCCAATAGCCAGATCGGAATTGGCTCCACCCGGTGCAACCCAATCCGGCATGTGGTTGAAATACGGCGCGTAGCGACCATTGGGACTTGCGAATCCGCCGTAAAACCCGGTAACAAGGCCTGGCAGAAATCTGTGCAGCAGACCCGAGGCCGTGAGGGGCAAACCAACGAGCAGCGAACCGTATATCAGAAGACGCTCTGTTCTGCCAACCCACCTCCGAATACATGCCAGCAGCACAAGTATCGCCATTGGTATTGCAGGGTATACTCCGCCGGCAATTGGAGGACCACCCAGAACCAGTTCGATCCGTTGACCCAGCCACGCGCCAAACACCAGAACGGTTACTGCTATGCTCGCTGTAACCCAAGTTCGATCATACTCACTGTATTCCATTGATGACCTTGACACATTGGTTATATCCCGTTTATTTATTAGGCCAATTTTAGAATACGATCTCCGGCCTCTAACGAATCCAAACATGCATCAATTCGATGCAGGAAAGGGGGAGAAGCGTGCGCCCAAGAATGCTAACAGGTCTGATAGTAGTTATGCTCCTATTCGGATCATTTGCTGCAGGTAATTACGCATCTGGTCAAAGCAAAAAAAAGAAATCCAAATGGGAATATACGTCACTACGTCATAGCCCGTATTTGAAAAATTCGGGAAGCGATATGCAAAAGATGAAGGCGCTCGGCGCAGAAGGGTGGGAGTTGGCCTCTTCATATGGCGTCAAAGGCGAAGAGTTGGCCTCTTCATATGGCGTCAAAGGCGAAATTATAACATCGGTTTTTAAGCGCAAGCGCTAGGTTCTCAGAACACAATGAGTAGATCTTTTCAAGTCGGCGATCCCTTGTAATAAAAAAGCGGGGGACGATCAAGAATCGTCCCCCGCACAACTATCTGCAATTCTGAAAGTCTATTCCTTCACTACCCAGACCTTTATCGGCGCTTCTACCTCAGAGTGCAATCGAATGGGAACGTCATAGACGCCCAGCGCACGGATCGGTTCTTCCAAAATTACGGACCTTCGGTCAATTTCGAATCCCTGTTCCACCAGTAGATCTGCAATCTGCTGGGCGGTCACGGAACCGAAAATCCTGTCCCCTTCACCTACCGCCACGGGAACCGTACAGGATGCCTTCTCCAATGTCTTGGCAAGTAATTCGGCTTCTCGTCTGGACTTCGAATCCTGTGCATCCCTCTGACGATTTGCCTCGTTATATACCGACATATTGCTCTTGTTGGCAACCAGGGCAAGTTTCTGAGGTAAAAGAAAGTTTCGTGCGTATCCATCTTTCACGTCCACAATAGTGCCTGCCGCGCCCAGCTTCTCCAGCTTCTCAGTGAGTATGACCTTCATCTTCGTTTCATCCTGTTCTTTGTCAAAGGGCTCGTTTACCCGAGCCTACGCCTCGTCCTCTTCTGACTCCTCTTCAGACCCCTCACCTTCATCTTCGTCAGTTTCTTCCTCTTCCTCAGCAGCCTCCTCCGTTCCATCATCTTCGGTGGTCTCGGGTTCAGGCGCTTCGGGCTGAGGTAAACTTTCGATCGTCACAATCATGTGTCGAATCACAGATTCATCGAGCCTGCAAGCCCTGTCCAATTCAGAAAGGGACGCGGGTTCGGCCTCGAACTGCATAAACGTAAAATCAGCTTGCTGCTGCTTCTTGATCTCATAGGCCAATTTTCGGACACCCCACCGATCCACTGTGATATCAGTGGCACCGTTCTGCGAAAGCCACTCCTCAAAACGCTTCACAGCTTCGTCTCCACCATCATCTGGAAGTTGAGAATTAACCAGAAGCGACAACTCATATGCTTTTCCCATGGAACAACCTCCCCTTGGGCTATCGGCCCGAAACACGACTGTTCGAGCGGGGTTAGAATGTCGACACCTTACATTACCTTAAGCAGCGGCGCCAACACCAGAGATACTACGGACATCAACTTAATCAGAATATTCATAGAGGGTCCTGAGGTGTCCTTCAAAGGGTCGCCGACTGTATCCCCTACCACGGCGGCCTTGTGAGCGTCGGATCCTTTCCCACCCAGATTGCCCTCCTCAATCCACTTCTTCCCATTGTCGAGGGCGCCGCCACTATTGGCCATCATCAGAGCCATTAATACACCCGAGAGTGTGGCCCCACCAAGCATTCCTCCAAGCGCCTCCGGACCAAGCAGGAAACCAACGGCAACAGGACTCAAAACCGCAACCAGTCCAGGGGCAACCATCTCCCGTAGCGCTGCAACTGTTGAGATGTCAACACATCGACGTGTATCTGGTTTTCCAGTTCCCTCCATCAAACCCGGAATCTCCCGAAACTGACGTCGCACCTCTTCAACCATTTTGAATGCCGCATTACCAACCGAAGTCATGGTCTGGGCAGCCACCAGAAACGGAATCACACCACCAATAAACATGCCAATTACAACAATCGGTTTCGTCAGATCGATCGAATCCAATCCAACGGTCGCCGTATATGCAGAGAAAAGGGCAAGGGCGGTTAACGCTGCAGATCCAATGGCGAAGCCTTTTCCGATTGCTGCGGTTGTATTTCCCAAGGAATCCAGGCCATCTGTTATTTTCCGCGTTTCTGGTCCCAGTTCCGCCATTTCGGATATTCCACCAGCATTGTCGGCAATCGGACCATAGGCATCAACTGCCATCGTGATACCGACTGTCGCCAGCATACCCACCGCCGCGATACCGATCCCGTACAGTCCCGCAAAATGAAAAGCAGACCCTATGGCAACACAGATTCCGAGAACCGGCAGGGCAGTACTTTCCATTCCCACAGCAAGCCCTGCAATGATATTGGTAGCGGGGCCGGTCTCGGACGCCTTGGCTATCCGCCTGACCGGACTCCCACCAGTGTAGTATTCTGTCAGAAGACCTATAGCGATCCCTGTCAGGCCACCGGACAGGATCGTCCAGAAGACACCCTCTGAAAGACCCAACTGTTGAACAGCAAAATAGCTTCCTGCAAACATAAGTATGGCGGCAACGAACGAGGCATATCGGAGTGCAGCTGCCGGATCCAGATACTGAAGTACGCGCATGGACAAAACACCCAGAAGTGAACTGGCCAACCCGATCATCGCAACGATTAACGGCAACTGCATTGTGGCCATCCTGACTGCCTCTGGCCCCGCAGTGCCGGTCAATTTGGCCATTAGCGCTGGACCGGCAGTGGCCGCGATTGCAATGCTAGCCACGATGGACCCTACGTAGGACTCGAATATATCGGCTCCCATGCCGGCTACATCACCAACGTTATCACCCACATTGTCAGCAATTACAGCAGGGTTGCGTGGATCGTCCTCCGGGATTCCAGCCTCCACCTTGCCCACAAGGTCTGCACCCACATCCGCAGTTTTGGTATATATCCCGCCACCAACGCGTGCGAAAAGCGCAATTGAACTTGCGCCCATTGCGAATCCGTTAATAATGACAGCCTGAGAAGGGTTCCCATAAAATTGGAACAATATGCCTACGCCAAGTAATCCAAGACTTGCAACCGCCAGGCCCATAACCGTGCCGCCGGAAAACGCGACACCAAGTGCCTTCGCCTGCCCGAACTGATTGGCCGCAAAAGTTGTTCTAACATTTGCCCGTGTTGCCGCTTTCATGCCTATAAACCCGGCAGCAACAGAACATACCGCCCCCCCAAGGAAGGCCGTGGCAGTTTGAGCCGATATTCCGATATACAGTAATACAAAAACAATGGCGACAAAAACAAGCAGGACCACATACTCTCGTTTCAAGAAGGCCATCGCGCCTTCATGAATCGCATCCGAAATCTCCCGCATCTTCTCGGTACCCACCGGCTGGCGCACGACATAAATGTAGGTCAACAATGCGAACATCAACCCGACCAGTCCGGAAATCGGTGCCCAAATCATACTGCCCTCCCTTCCAACATGAATCCCCCAGTGAACCGGTCTGCCTGATCCATTTACAGCAGGCCGGACTCCGTGACTTCGAAGAAACCTACTCCAGGCTGTTGAAGCGGTTCATCGCCTCTTCAAGGCCACGGTCCACCCAACACTCCAACGCTTCTGACGCTCTCAAAATCTGAGCTTCCACAATCTTTTTTTCATTCTGGAAGAACTCGCCGAGGACGAAATCAATCAGACCGGAACCTGGTGGTGGTTCACCGATTCCCATCCTTAGCCTGGCAATCTCGCAGGAGTCGAGAGACGATGTAACTGAAGAAAGTCCGTTATGGCCTCCATCACTTCCCCGCCTGCGTATTCTGTTCCGTCCCAAATCGAGATGGACATCATCGAATATCACGATCAGATCTTTCAATCTTGGAGAGAACCGGTCCATCACATCGGAAGCGGCAACACCACTACTGTTCATGAACGTGGTAGGTATCACCAGCAGAAGGGGACCGAATTCAAGATCTATCTGAGAGTGAAGGTAGGTGCTGGCTTTAACCCAGCTGCCGTTTCGCCGCTCTGCCAGCGTCTCCACAACTCGAAATCCCAGATTGTGCCGAGTGCCGGCGTATCGTGTTCCAGGATTTCCAAGGCCAACGGCGACATGCACGTTTGCCCCCTTTTACTCCTCGACCTCGTCCTCGTCTCGCTTGCCTCTTTCGATGACTTCTGGCTCCTGTGCCTCCTCGTCCCCAAGAGCCTCTTCTTCTTCCCCATCCTCAGCAGCCTTGGCCACAGTTGGAGGCGCCACCACAAAGACCGAACGGTCGCCCTCGGTAACGATATCCACGTTGCCGTCTACCACCAGGTCGGAGACGTGAATCGTGTCTCCGATATTCATGCCGTATACATCGAAAACAATCTTGTCAGGTATATCAGATGGCAGACATTCGACATCCACCTCATAGAGCATGTGTTCGAGAATTCCACCCTCGGTTCTTACACCCACCGGAATTCCCACGGCTTCCACAGCAACTTCGACCGTAATCTTTTCGGTCATTGAGATCCTCTGGAAATCCACGTGTTGCATTTCGGCCTTCAAGGGGTGATGCTGAATTTCCTTGATGATGGTGGTGTCCTGCCCGTTTCCACCTTCTCCCATTTCCAGGGAAACAAGTGCATTCCTCCCCTGATCGTGAATTATGAGCTCCAGATCCTTTAGGCTTACCGAACAGACGATGGGCGCCAGATTCTCACCATATACAACTGCTGGCAGGCGCCCTTGCTGGCGCAAATGCTTAACTGCCTGCTTCCCAACTGCATCACGAACATCCGCCTTCAACACTACGTTATCTGCCATTGCTTTAGTCCTCCGACCACGTGGGGGCCCGATTCCCGGAACACCTTGACTGTGGCTACAATTTTCTGCCGGGCAGGGATTCGAACCCCGATAAGCGGCACCAAAAGCCGCGGTCTTGCCATTAGACGACCCGGCATCAGAGATAAGTTTGGCGGGGAACCGCCGAAAACGTCTATTCCTGACAGGGACGACAAAGATATACGGGATGTCCCAGATCCACCAGGTTTGAAGCTGCTTGACCGGCCTGAGAAGGGTCTCTAAAAATTCCATAAACCGTAGACCCGCTACCTGAAACTGAACTCACTGCCGCACCCGACTGATGTAACGCGGAAAGTACGCTTCCGATCAGAGGAAAACGGTCGTCCAGAAGCGGCAGGAAATCGTTCTCGAGACACGCTAAAAGACTATCCGGGCAGCATTTCCCGGATTCTTCAACAGAGTTGAGAAACCTACTATATATGGACGTCTCTGTCAAGCCAATTCTCAGATTCTGATAGGCCCATCCACTTGAGACTTCAAACTCCGGGTAAACCAGGACATACGTAAAATCTGGCCGCGCATTGATGAACCGGATTTCATCACCTCTTCCTGAAACGACCGCTGTGCCGCGGTTAAGGAAAAAGGGAACGTCTGAACCTAGAGAAGCTGCGATCTCGTGAATCCGGCAATCACCCAGATCCAGCTTCCACAGTGTATTCAGGACGAGCAGTACATTTGCCGCGTCTGAACTCCCACCGCCGAGCCCGGCACCCACTGGAATTCCCTTGCACAAGGTGATCCGGATGCCTCGCGCTGCATTCCCAAACCTGCTGATGGCATCGGCCGCTCTGTAGACAAGGTTGCGATCGTCGGCGGGCAAAGAATCACAAACAACTTCGAATCCTGCCCGATCCATCCACTCGAAGGCAATTTCATCGAACAAGTCAATCGTCTGAAACAAGGAATGGATGTTGTGGAAACCATCCTTCCTTCTATCCAGAATCTTGAGTCCAAGATTCAACTTTGCCGGGGCCCTGACTCGGTAGATACTCATTGGATTTGTGTTCCTTCCAAATCTCTTGGCCTGCCAAAGTTGCAGGTTAAAAATAGTTTTGAATTTCCTGAGTTTACGGCCTTCGTGTCGAAGGGATTGCGGATGAGAGCGATTAATTTAGACATTGACCTGTACAATCAAATGAGATAAATTCTCCCAGGCCTTTTTATTGTGGAGGTAAACATAATAAAAATATCCATTTCATGCCTATTTTTCTAAACATCGGAGCACCTGCCCAATGCCGTTTTTAAGCCATCGATCAATATCCCTTCTGGTGATATTAATAATGTTTCCCGTTGTCCTGCATACCCAGGGCCTGTCCGATGAAAAGGAAAATTTCGACCTCGCTCAGCGGCTTTTCGAGGACGGCGACTATGCCAATGCGGCGCAAGAATTCAGTCGATTTTTCGAGAATTATCCCACCAGCGACAGACTTCCCACCGCACTTCTTCGACTGAGTCTGACGTATTATAACAGCGCGAACTACAAAAAGGCGATCGAAGCCTGCCAGAAGTTCATCGACCAGTACCCCAAAAGGCTCGAAGTCGCAACAACTATGAGAAGAAAGGCCGAGGCTCACCAGATGCTTGGGGAATTCACAAGAGCCGGGCAGGCTTACCAAGAGGTCCATAACGCCTACCCGGGAGGTGAGTATGCGCCGCAGGATCTGCTTTCCGCCGGATACAATCACCACAAAGGCGGAGACCTGGAAACTGCAGAAAGGGTATTCAGAGATTTAATCTCCCAGCATTCCGGATCACCCCTTTACTATGAAGCGACATACAACCTTGGTCTTGTTCTGCTTGAAGCAGACCAACTCGAAGAGGCTCTGGCACAGTTCCATGCGATTGTGAACTATCCGGAACCTACCGAACGAAAGCCGGATGCCTTGCTCGAAATCGGAAAAGTCGCACTCTTCACAGACGATCTGAAAGCTGCCGAAAAAACCTTCGCCAAGCTAAGAAAACAATACCCCGTCAGTGGGTCCGCGCAAACCTCCTATCTGGTTCTGGCTTCCTGGTTTGCCGCTGCCGAAAAGTGGGAAAGTGCGGAACAGATATACCGGCAGGCCAGATCAGATCTGCCGCGCAATGAAAACAGGCAACTTGCAGTGCTGGGTCTTGCACACGTGACCCGGAAGCTGGGGCAGAAAGAAGAGGCACTGAGTCTGTATACACAGTTTCTGAATGTCTATCAGGATTCCCCGCACCTTGCTTCGTGTTGGCTGGGTCTGGGTCGCGCCTCGGTAGATTTAGGCGACTTTAGAAAGGCAATGGCTGCGTTCGACAGGTTGCAAGATGAGTTTCCCGATTCTGAATCCAGTATAGAAGCCTACAGCGATATCGGTGATGTGTGGCGCAAACTCGGCACACCCGGCAAAGCGCTTAAGGCTTACGAGACATATAGAGACAGAGCCAGTGGTTCAGAGGCACGGGCATCCGCCCAGCTAAGAATCGGCCTTACTTATGAAAAGGACCTTGATTGGTTCGATATGGCGGTTGAAACCTACCGTCGGGTCATCGATACCACACTTCCCAGATATGCCTCGGAGGGACAGTTCGGCATTGCCAGGACATTCGAAAAAACGGGTCAGTTTGCCCTCGCCACCCGGGAGTACAGCCGTTACATTAAGAACTACCCGGATGGGCGAAGAGCCAGGGAATCGGAAAACAGAATCAAACTTCTCAGTGAATTTGAACCGAATATCCATGGCGCACTTGCCGATTCGCTCGTAGCGCTCCTTTCTCGCCTGCCGGAGGTGTCGAGCAGCCCGGATTCTCGTTTTCAACTGGGCAAATTCCTTGCGGCCAGTTCACGACACACGCCTGCCGCCGAGCAACTGATATCGTTTCTCGCTACCGACTCCTCTTCCGGTCACGCCCCGGAAGCCGCTTATCTACTGGGTGAATCCTTGCTCGCCTTGTCCAGGAAGTCTCAGTTGGAAAGTAAAGACACGGAGGCGGGAGAATATCGGGCAACGGGACTGGATGCGCATCGAAAAGTGTTAGGAAATTATGCTAAAAGCGAATGGTCGGACGATTCCGCCATTTCCGTCGCAGAAGCAGAGGCCCAACACCTGTTTCCCGACACGACCAGAGCCCGATATCTTCTGGATGCCTACCGGAAATTCCAGAGGAAAAATCCCCGTAGCTCCCGTCTGTCATTCGCCAGATTACGAATAGCGGATGCCCACCGATTCCTTGGGGAATTTGAAATCACCCATCTGGACACCGCACAAGAGATATATGCTGAAATAGCCTCTTCGGACACCGGCGCCAATCTGAAGGAACACGCCGTTTTCGGGATGGGCTTGTGTCAGGCATTTGCAGAAAACCATATAGCAGCAGAAGAGACCCTTCGTTCCTTCCTATTCGATTACCCTCGCAGCCCACTGGCTGACGAGGCACAGTATCATCTTGGTCGTACCTTTCTGGAAAGGGGCTTGTACCGCAGTGCAGCTGACGAGCTCTCGGAGTTGCTGGTATCGCCATCATCGCTGGACCTGGAAGGCGCCTGCAGATCGCTGCTGGCAGAATGCTATTTTCGCCTGGGAGATTTCAAAAAGGCCATTAAGATAGACGAGGGCCTCCTTCTGCGTCGACTCGATGGACGGTTACTCAAGCGGCTCGCAACTGCCTATCAGGAAGACCAGCAGCCTGACAAGGCGGTTAGAACTTACGCCAATTTTCTGCGGAACTTTCCGAATGCGACGGACGCCGATTCTATTGCTTTCCATCGAGCAGAATTAATGTCCTTTATGGACCGGAAACCTGAAGCAATAGCAGCCTTTCGCGAGTTCGGTGGAAAGTTTCCAGAAAGTCCGCTCCAAAATAAGGCTAACAGATCCCTCGCGGATCTCTTGTTTGCCGCAAATGATTATGAATCGGCGCTTAGTATTTATCGGAGTATTCCTGAACAGTACCAGACCGAGTCTGCTGCAGGACACGCGGTACTCTGTCTATACAGGCTAAAACGACTAAAGGAAGCGAAAAAGGCCACAAACCAGTACAAGAAGTCATTTCATAATGTTACGGATTGGCTCGCAAGATTCAAAATTGAAGAGGGAAAATACGAATTGGAAGCGGGGAGGAACAAGAAGGCGCGGAGTATATTCGGAGAAGTACTGAAAAAAAGTGCCGCTCAAGCGATCAGGTCCGAGGCAAGCTACTATCACGCACAGGCGCTGAAGAAGGAAGGGAAACACGAGGAATTTCTTGGGGCCCTGAGCGCCTATGTGAAAGCTTATCGAGACAGCCAGGATTGGGCGAGAGCCACACTTGAGCTTGCCGACCTTTACTACGAGGGCGAGGACTTTGCCCGGGCTTCCAGGGCTTATCAGCAAGTCCTCGACGTTGGCGTTGCCCAAGAGGAGCGGCCGGAAATTTTGCTAAAATTAATGAAGGTGCACAAGAACCAGAAATTCTTCGATACGGCCATTGCCTACGCTCGCAGATTCGTAACGGATTACCCTCGGAGCGAGCAAGCAACCGACACCAGGATGGATATCGGGAATATGCTGCAGGCAAAAGGGAACCACCGCCAGGCGATCCAGGAATTGAAGCCGCTTCAAAAAGTCGTGAAAGGGGACGATTGGTCCAGCGTGCAGCACACAATCGCCCTCAGCTATCTGGCGCTTAAAGACATTGAGAGTGCAACCAGAGAATTCCTCAAACTCCAGTACCAGTTTCAGGGGTCAGCCCTTTGGCTGGCCAGTGCCCACTACGGGTTGGCAGACTGCTACGAAGCCCGGGGAGCCTACAAGGAAGCCATACAGGAATTGGAAGAAATTCAGCGTCGTTTTGGTCCAACAAGCAATTTTGGTATAACGGCCGGTGACAGAATTGGTAAATTGCAGTCCCTGATTGTCAATGCTCCCCGTTACTCAACGCCGGACAAACAAGAGTAGGCCAACGATAAACTTGGAGGGCGTCGCATGCACAGTGAACTCCTGAAGGTGGTTCCCCTGTTTGAAGGGCTGAACGATGACGAACTCAGCGCCCTGTCTCAGGTCGCCTTGCCACGGGTCTTTCCGAAAGATCGAGTAGTGATAATGGCGGAAGACGAAGGGGACACATTATTCGTAATATCAACCGGACAGGTGAAGGTCAGTATCGTGAGTGAGGACGGCCGCGAGGTGATCCTCTCGATGCTGGGGAAAGGCAATTTCTTTGGAGAAATGTCATTACTGGACGGCCATCCCAGATCTGCCAATGTCACAACCATGCAGGAAACTGAATTACTCATGGTCCGAAGAGCTGATTTTCTGAGACTGGTACAGAACAAACCTCAGATTGCCATAAAATTGCTCGCGGTGCTCGCAAGCAGATTGAGGAAGACAGACCGTAAAATCGAAGGGCTCGCACTCTCTGACGTTACAGGAAGAATCACACAGACCTTGCTGCAACTTGCTGAGGAACAGGGTTCAACTACCCCGGAGGGGGTCGTCATTCACAATAGACCTACCCACCAGGATCTGGCAAACATGTCAGGGACCACCCGAGAAACGGTCTCCCGTGTCTTGAAAAGGCTCGAAAGCCAGGGCTACATCGTGCATAAGGGTAAGGACCTGCTGGTTGTCGGTGCAGATCTACCCGATTCCGACTCCTGATCTTGAATTCTGTTCAGAATCCGAACATTCTGTAGGTTTCTCACGTGATACAGACATTAAATGGCCGATAGCAACCCAACTGCAAAAGATGCGCTAATTGTCGTTTCCGATGCGGAAATCGGCAGGATACTCAGAAGCGAGATAGAGGCCGGTGGTTGGCGCACCATCGTAACCAACAGCATTGGGTCCGCACGAAAGCTACTTCAGCGTGAATCTGTCGATCTGCTTGTGCTTGATGAAACGAATTTGAATGAGGCTTCTGAAGAGCTCGGCAAACTACTTTCGACGCCCTCGAATAACACTTCGCTTCTGGTCCTCGCCTTGCCCGGGAATACGAATCTACAGGGCCTGCTCAAAGGGTTGGAGCCCAGTGCGATACTTGATTTTCCACCGGACCCTATTCAGCTCAGACAAGCGCTTCGTCAGATTCAGGAAAAACGAAATCGTACAGGAAACTCAATGATACTGGGTCAATCTGAAGAGATGCAGCAAATTCGCGAAACCATTGAACAAATTGCCGATACACCTGTGGGAGTTCTGATCACGGGCGAAAGCGGATCGGGTAAAGATCCGGTAGCCCGATCAATCCACGAGATGAGCGGACGGAAAGGGTCCAGGTTTGTTACGATAAACTGCGGGGCAATACCTGAAACACTGCTTGAAAGTGAATTGTTCGGCCACGAAAAAGGGGCATTCACGGATGCACGAACACAACGGCAGGGCGTCTTTGAGGCGGCAGCCGGCGGTACCGTATTCCTGGATGAAATAGGAGAAATGTCGCTTGCCGCACAGGTTCGTCTTTTGAGAGTGCTCGAGGCAAGGGAAGTGACCCGGCTTGGGAGCACCCATCCCATCCAGGTGGATGCCAGGGTCATTGCGGCAACGAATAAGGACCTTGCGCAGGCCGTAGAAAAAGGCACGTTTCGAGGAGATCTTTATTACAGACTGAAGGTTGTAGAAATCCGGGTTCCTCCACTCCGCGAAAGACCCCAGGATATACCTGTGCTGGCAGAACACTTTGTCGATACCTACAACGCCGAGCACGGCGTGCCACCGATTCGTTTCGACGCCGATTCGCTCGCCCTGCTTCAAACCTACAGTTGGCCGGGCAATATTCGAGAACTCAGAAACCTGGTGGAAAGACTGATGGTCCTTTCTCCCAACCGGACAATTGGCACGGACGATGTCTCCAAACATCTTCAGGATCTGGGGGCTGAACGAGCTGCCTCCCCGGATTGGCCGCTACCCGTGCAGCTGAACAAGTCATCTGAAGAGTCTCACCGCGATCTTCTTTACTGGGCAATCCTTGAAGTGGCTCGGGACATCAAAGAACTGAAGGCATATCTGATTGATGCACCGCAGGATATCAAGTCACTCCCTGTCTACCACCCGGAATACCCATCCTATGTGGACAAAGGCAAAGAGGTGGAGTACACGGAAACCGATGTCTCAGAGAACGATGATATTCGACCATTAAGGGAAATTGAGAAAAAGGCGATCGAAAGAGCGCTTAGATCCACAGGTGGTCACCGAAAAAAGGCAGCAAAACTCCTCGATATGCCCGAACGTACGCTGTATCGCAAAATTCAACAGTACGACCTCTAAAAGATTTCGGTCAGAAGCTGCAGGCTCCCGCCCACAAGGGCTTGAAAGTGGCCTGTCTTCTGGCCATTTTTGTACCCAATCCCACGGAAAAATACACAATTCCTGGAACTTCCGGAGACTGAGAAAGGTTTAACCGGCAATACAATGCACTGATGCGTACTTTCAAGAATGGGCGAATTTATCCAGAGGCTCGAAAGGAGTTGGTAAGAATGAAATCAAGGATTTCTAAAGGAACAAAGTGTCTGGTGTTGCTGAGTGTATTTCTGTGGTCTTTCCCCATAATGGCACAGAACGAGGAAACGCAGGCGTTGAAGCAGCTACAAAATTTCAACAAGGCGTTCACGCACATCGCAAGACAGATCACACCCACAGTGGTGACGATCAGCACGAAGCAAACCGTTGTTCGTACCGAAATGGGACGAAGAACCTTTCCTTTTCAGCCCTTCTTCCAGGAGCCCGGGCGAAGGCACCCGAAGGGACACGAAGAGGAACGGGATGGCCTTGGATCGGGAATCGTGATTACTCAAGATGGCTACATTTTAACGAATCATCACGTTGCGGGGAAGGCCGATCAGATAACCGTAATCTTCAGCGACAATAGAGAATTCGAAGCAGAGCTTGTAGGCGCGGACTCACTGACGGATGTGGCCGTGATCAAGATCGATGCAAAGGGTCTGCCCTCAGCGAAAATAGGAAATTCTGATCACCTGGAGATCGGCGAATGGGTATTGGCAGTCGGGGCACCAATGGATCTGCGATCCACGGTGACATCAGGAATTGTCAGTGCGCTGGGACGTAATCTGGACATCATAGCAGACAGGACAGGGTTTGCTATCGAAGACTTTATCCAGACGGATGCGGCAATCAACCCTGGAAACTCTGGTGGCGCACTCGTGAACCTGAAAGGTGAGCTAGTTGGTGTAAATACCGCCATTGCCACATCAAATCGCGGCTTCGTGGGATACGGATTTGCAATACCCATAAACCTGGCCAAGAAAGTGATGGATGACATTGTTGCCCACGGCAGGGTACGAAGAGGGTTTCTGGGTGTTGGGTTGGAGAAGGTTACAGCAGGAATCGCCGACGCCTTTGGCCTCGACCGTCCTCGGGGGGTTCTGATTGCAACAGTCTATACCGAAACACCTGCAGAAGCTGCCGGGCTCCGCGTTGAGGACATTGTCCTAAAGGTGGATAACAGGGAAGTCAACCGTCCAAACCAGATACAGAGCCTTATTGCCAGGAAACACCCTGACGACATTGTTCATCTTGAAGTCCGGAGAAAAGGTAAAACACTCAACCTGAAGGCCAAACTCGGTGAGCAAATCGGGGACTTCAGCTCGGCTTCAGCTTCCCCTCCGACACCAGGGAAATCGGAGCACTATGGCCTTACGATCCAGTCCATCACCCCGGAAATCATTGAGAGTTTTGGCCTGGACAGTGAGGTCGAAGGCGTGATCGTGGCGAATACTGAAGTACGAAGCCCTGCACGTAATGCACAATTTCGTGTTCACGATATTATCTTCAAGGTTCGCCAGGGGAATATAGAACGAGACATTGGTTCGGTAGAGGATTTCGATGCCGCACTCGAGCAACTGGAGAAGGGCAGAAATGCTGCGTTTTCCGTTCGACGAGGACGCTCGCGCATCTTTTTGACCATGAAAATTCCATTATAGATCTTAAATCCGAGCCATGCCGTTAATGACGCGCCCGCCTACCAAAGACTTCCGCGCTCCAATTCCAGAAGCGCTGACTTCCACCCCGTGCCATAGGCAAATCCGGTCAGCGCACCTTTGGAGCCCACTACCCTATGGCATGGAATCACTATCGGCCAGGGATTTTTGCCCAAAGCGCTACCAACCGCCCTCGCAGCACCTGGAATTCCAAGCGTCCTGCTGATGCCCCCGTACGTTCGGGTCTCACCGTATGGGATTTCGCGCACAGCCGTCCACACACGGCGCTGAAATGGCGTATGGTCATCCATGCGAACAGGGCACTCGACAGTGACATGTTCTCCCGGAAAATAGCACAAGAGATCCTGGACAACCGTGTCTCCTTCCCCATTTGGAGCGCGGCCTTCCAAAATTCTCACGGAAAGTTTTCTCTCTAACCGCGCGAACTCTCCGAATCGAAGGTCCTTTAGGATTCCGTGGAACCAGCTCACACGGATACTACAAATCCTGTTTCGATCTCCACGTAATCCAATCATTTGCCCTTGAATCTAATCGATTTGTAGAGTATCCAAGTGCCCTTCTGGATGCTGACTTCTCCCGTACTATCGTAGTAGATCTGGAAGATCTACTTTCCGTCAGTAAGCACATTGTAGTAATGTCGTCCATACTCTGGATGACTGCGAAGCGGTTTCCGGCCATCTCGCCAATCTGCTACAACACCCACCACACGGTCCCACACGCCACGCCAGCAAAACCGATGCGGAGCTCTGCTACCTTCAATTGCCCGGTCCTCGTACGCAGGGATATCCACAATCTGGTTTATCAGACCGGACACTCGATCTGCCCATTCATCGACCATCAGGTAACTTGAAACAACCTCGCCTCGGTTCCGGTGCTTTTTTGCCAGACGAATTGCAGGTTGATAAGGCAATCGTCTATTTTCTGAACCCTTGGAGAAGCGTTTCCCAATCCAGAGCAGAAATCTGGTGGGGGACGGCAATAGGATACCCTGGCGTGAGATTAGAGATCGACGATTTCAGTACACATTGAATCAAGATTCAGTATTCCCACCGTACACCTCCCTGTCACCCATCCCCCGGCTTCCCCAGGATTAACGACCAGAGGAGGACCGTTTCTCAGATCGATCTTGTGTGTGTGGCCATAGAGGATCACGTCAAACTTTCCGCTGGAAGCCAGCGCATCCACTTCATCGGGCTCGTGCAGCAGCAGCATACGCTTTCCATGATGTTCGAACGAAAAGGGCGCGCGATGTATAGGGCCCAAGCTTTCAAACTGTGTACGCAGACCAAACCGCTCCCCATCATTGTTCCCGAATACACCCATGAACGGCATACGCAATCCCGCCATCCATTTTGCATTGAAGGGAGCAATATAATCTCCCCCGTGTAGCACCAATCCCAGGTCTCTCTCATTGAAAAGCGTGACAGCTTTCTCAACCGATTCCTTATTGTCGTGCGTATCTGTGATCAGCCCGATCAGGTGAGGATTGTTCATGAAGGCTCCTTGAGCAGATTCCGGTGGGGATCCCACTGACCGGAAGAGGGTGGAAGAATTCGGCATAATCTTGCTACTCTCCGCGTTATGATTCTCACTCCAACGGTTTTAATTCCTTAAAGTTTCCGCCGACTCTTCCGAAGTAGAACTGAGAAGTTTGGCACTTCCGAAAAACCCCTTTAAACGCTCACGGATACGGTCAAATGCTGGGAAGTTTGTGATTGACAAACGACATATATTAATGTAAAATATCCAAATAGGTTCATGTGGAGGTTCTTGTTAAACTGATGGAGTTCCTGTAAACGTATGTTATTCAATCCCTTCAAAAAGGGTGGAGGCGGAAAGAAACGGACCTCCCTCGAGACCGTTCTAAACGACCTCACTCAGAAGGCCCCGTCTTCTGCCAACTGCAGTCAGGTGAAAACCCATACTGGCGAGGAGGCGAATGAGGATCTGGGTCGTGCATTTCTCTTCAAATATAATCAGGACCTGTTTGTTCACAATAAGAATAAGGTGTTTTACATTTCCACTCCCGATGGCATTAAAGCCCAGGACAAATCGCTCCTTACGGGAAAAGATGAAGTAATCCACCTCTGGTTTCTGTTCAACCGTATCCCGCACACTCTGGATTGTAGGGTCATGGGCCGCATCCGGTTTCCTAACGATATGCTCGGTGAACTAGACCCGCGGGTACCGCTTGCTTACGCCTTGAAACCGGTGGGCGTGATCCGGAAAACAGACAAGAGACAGTTCCTGCGATACTCTCATAAAGTAGGACACGGCGGGATGAGAGTGTATTCGCAAGTACTGTTCGACCTCTATATTACAAACACTGATGTGACATTTCCAGAAACAGGGAGTTTACCCTCCTATTTGAACGACTTCAACTTTGTGCCATTCTCGGAGCAGGCAGAGGTTGCGGAAGAAGAACCTGAAGAAGTCGTGAAATTTATGAAGAATTCCCTTCGAGTCAACAGTCGGGAAAATCGAGTCGTATTTGTTGGGAAGCCCCACATGGAGGAGCGAACCAATAAGGTCTCATTGCTTGAAATGGGTCAGTCCGATGTGCTGGGTCTGGAGACCTCCAAAGATGAATCCAGAACCTTTTATATTCGTAAGCCACCCAGAATGAGCAGTGACAGAAATGATCCGTTTGGACTGCAGGAAGGCGATACGATCGTTCTAGGGTTCAACACAAGGGTATCCACCGAGTCACCAACGGAGTATTACGAACTTGTTTCAGAAGTCACACGTGTCGGCACCGAAAACATGACGGTCCGGACGAATGGAGATATCCGGAAGGAAGCGGGCATTCCGGTAGAAATGGATGACTTTAGCGTTGGTGGAATAAAAGTCGAGGCCAACGATGCACTCCTGACTTATTTCCTAGGCGATGAGCATAAAGCCATGCCCCTTGAAGACAAGATTGAAGCTCTGGAAAGCTCCTGCTATCTGCTGAACTTTTATCCGAAGCTGAGATTTAATCGGGAGACCAACGTTTACGAACCAGAATTACCCATGAGGATACAAATCCTCGGAAAGGTGGTCAGGACCGAGACCTCTACTCCTCAGGAGGACGAACCTGCCGAGATAACAGGAATGGGTATGAAGTTCTACTATGATCCTTCTGAGTACTCCCGCGACACATTCAGTTATGATCGGTGGGAACTGATCAGAGACTTCAAGGAAAACAAACACTTCAGAGAGGTTCACAACTCGCTGAACGGTCTGATCGCTTTCTTGGAAAGTCAAAGCAGGTAACTTTTCGATTCAGAGATGCCCTAAATTGGATGGAATTCATGTATTTCTCCTCAAGCAAGACCCTACCCCGGCCATCTTTCTTCCCCTACCTGTCCCCACGTCAGGTCCATCCTCAGCATCATTAAGAAGTCATCTTCTTGCAAAGATCACAGTATGCCGAATTACCCGCGGGCTCAGATTCTTGTTCCCCAAGGGGATTCTTATGCGAACCCACAATGTGATATCCGAACCAGGAGCGCTCTCAGATGCCCGTTTTGAAAATTGGTCTCCCCTCCGGTAGCTTACAGGAGTCCACGTTGAACCTTTTTGCAAAAGCCGGCTACCGAATCCGTGTCAGTCACAGGTCCTACACGCCCAGTATCGATGACCCGGAGTTGGAGGGCCTCTTCCTGAGAGCTCAGGAAATTGCCCACTATGTCGAACGCGGCATTCTGGACGTTGGCCTTACAGGTCAGGACTGGATTCTTGAACACGATGCAGATGTGATCGAAATCGCAGAACTGCAATACAGCAAGGCTACGGCGCAAGCTGCGCACTGGGTTATAGCAGTGCCGGAGGATTCACCCATCAAGACAGTCAAAGATCTTCAGGGCAAGAGAATCGCTACCGAGCTCGTTAATGGGACAAGGAACTACCTGAGGGATCGGGGAATTGAAGCAGAAGTTGAGTTTTCCTGGGGATCCACCGAGGCAAAGGTTCGAGTTCCGGGACTGGTGGATGCGATCGCTGAGATCACCGAGACCGGATCCTCCCTTCGAGCAAACAAGCTCAGAATCGTAGACACCATTTCTGAGACCACCCCGAGGTTTTTTGCGAACCGGAGTGCATGGGAAAATCCGTGGAAAAGAGAGAAGGCACAGAATATCGCCACCCTGCTATTGGGTGCCTTTCATGCCGAGGATAAAGTCGGTCTCAAGATGAATGTAGAAAGAGGCAACCTGGACCAGGTGGTAAAACTGCTGCCCGCACTCAACAATCCAACGATATCCAGCTTGCTTAACGGGAACTGGGTTGCCATCGAAGTTATTGTCGATGAGCGGGTTGTCCGGGACATTATCCCTCAACTCAAGAAAGTAGGAGCTGAAGGGATCATCGAATACCCGCTCAACAAAGTAATTTACTGACAATTTCAACAGCAGGAAGCAATGATTGAAACCATTTCATATGAGTCGGCTTCAGGTTCAAAGAAACTGAGCGCCATTCTCGGTAGAACCACAGATTTCACCACTGAACTTGAAGCATCAGTTCAGAATATCATTCGTGATGTGAAAACTCGTGGCGATGCAGCAGTTTTGCAGTATACGGAACAATTTGATGGTGTGAGAATGAATCGGGAGGAACTCCGTGTGCCTGTGGCGGAGATCGAGGGCGGTTATCGAAAATCCGACCCTGCCCTGATCGAAGGACTTGAGGCTGCGGCGTCGAATATCGAGCGATTTCACAAGAGTCAAAAACAGAGCTCGTGGTTCATCGAAGACGGTGATGGCGTGATCCTTGGCAAACGGGTCTTGCCGATTGATAGCGCCGCAGTACTGATTCCGGGCGCAAGTGCACCTTTGTTCTCCACACTCTTGATGGCCGCCATTCCAGCACGAATCGCCGGAGTCTCTCGCATCTGTATGGCCACCCCGCCCCAGCCGGACGGCAAAGTTCACTCTGCCGTGCTTGCTGCGGCCCATATGATGGGAATCACAGAGATATATCGGGTCTTTGGTGCACAGGCGGTAGCCGCTTTGGCATACGGAACTGAGACGATCGATTCTGTGGATAAACTGGTGGGCCCGGGTCATCCATCCGTACAAATAGCCAAGAAAATGGTCTATGGCAGTGTTGACATTGATATGGTCGCCGGGCCCAGCGAAATCGTTATCCTTGCAGATGACTCTGCGGAGCCTGCCTTCGTGGCGGCAGATCTGCTTTCGCAAGCAGAGCACGGAAGCGGATTTGAAGCTTCCGTCTGTATCACGACCTCATCCCAACTGGCTGAAAAGGTAAGTTCGGAACTGAATCGACAAGTCGCGGACCTGAGTCACAAAGAGAAAATCACCAGGGCCCTGGAAAATTTCGGTGCAATCGTCGTTGTCAAGGACCTCGACGAGGGCATTACCCTGGTAAATGAAATTGCACCTGAGCATCTAGAATTGATGGTCAGGGAGCCCTGGACCAAACTTGACAAGATACGGCATGCCGGCGCCGTGTTTTTGGGTCCTGCCTCCTCCGAACCGGTTGGCGACTACTTTGCCGGAACCAATCATATATTGCCAACCGCCAGATCCGCCCGCTTTGCGTCATCGGTGGGTGTGGAAACCTTTATGAAGAACATGAGTGTTATCGCCTACACAAATCAGCGGCTGCAAAAGTGTGGGAGACAGATTATAGCCCTTGCGGAGGAGGAAGGGTTGGATGCACACGCGAACGCGATTCGGATCCGCCTTGAGAAATCAGAGAGCAGATAATGTATGCGGAACTGGGAATAACACTGTGAACCGTGGATCAGGAAATGCACCTCTTGACAGAATCCGTTCAGAGGTCCGAGCCATAGAAGGCTATCACCTGAAGGCTTATGATTGCCCGATAAAGCTCAATCAGAATGAAAGCCCTTTTGACGTCCCTGAGGATCTCAAGGATCTGATCCTTCAGCGTGTGAAGAACTGCAGGTGGTCGCGGTATCCCGAGCCGATGCCGACGGACCTTGTCGATGCCCTGGCGCAACGTGCAGGTTGGACTCCAGAGGGAACGATTGTTTGCAACGGATCCAACACACTGGTACAATTGGTATTGTCGGTAAGCACGACCTCAGGCACCAAAGTGGTCATTCCATCACCGAGTTTCTCGCTTTATAGTCTGTATGCAGAGATCTTCGGTGGCCGTGTAATCAGTGTGGATCTCACTTCGGATTACCGTTTCGACCTGAACCGAATAAGTGAGGCTGTTAAAGGGAATAATGCAAATTGTGTTATTCTCTGTTCGCCGAACAATCCAACTGGATGTGTAATATCTAGCGAAGAACTTGAGGAATTGCTGAGTTCAACCGATGCTCTGGTTATGGTGGATGAGGCATATGGAGAGTTCAGCGATTCATCGGCCGTGAGCCTCCTGTCAAATTACCCAAATCTCATTATACTCAGAACATTTTCCAAGGCATTAGGGGCTGCAGGTATACGGGTGGGCTATCTCCTGGCACATCCTCAGATTACCCGGGAGATCCTCAAAGCGAAGATTCCATTTGACATCAACGTATTTTCTCACGCGGCCGCAATGTGTATCCTTGAACAAGGTGATCTGGTAGATGAACGTGTTGCCTTCATCCGCAGGGAAAGAGATCGCGTGTTCGAAGGGATCGAACAGACGTGCGGCGCCAGGCCATACCCATCGCATGCGAACTTGATCCTGTTTGAAGTGGACGATCCTTCATTCGTATTTCAGTCGCTTGTCGAACAGGGCGTGCTCATAAGGAATGTTACCAGCTATCCAATGCTTTCAAGAGCACTGCGCGTAAGCATTGGCACTTGCGAAGAGAACAACCAATTCCTCGCTGCACTCACCGAAACCCTCAAGGGGTCAACAACCTCTTAGAAACAACCGAATAGTTCAGATCTTAGCGAAAGGTTAATCGCGATGTCCGGTTCAAGAACCTCACGCATCCAGCGTAAAACAACGGAAACTGAAATTGACCTGGAAATCGACCTGGACGGGTCGGGTGCCTGCAAAGTAGAAACCGGCATTGGTTTTTTCGACCATATGTTGAATGCGTTTTCACGGCACGGTCTGCTGGATCTTGAGGTCGCTTGCAGAGGAGATCTGGAGGTTGATGCCCACCACACGGTGGAAGACATAGGGATCTGTCTGGGCATGGGCGTTTCAGAAGCATTGAGTACAAAATCTGGAATTTCAAGATTTGGTCACAGCTATGTCCCTATGGACGAAGCCCTGGCAAGATGCTGCATCGACCTATCAGGTAGACCCTACTTGGTTTACAATGCTGATTTTTCACAAGAGATGGTTGGCGTCTTTCCTACGGCATTGTGCGAAGAGTTCTTCAGATCCATGGCGGTTCATGGCCAGATGAATCTGCAAATCGACCTGATCAGGGCAACCAATGCCCATCATGGGGTTGAGGCGATATTCAAGGCTGTTGCACGAGCATTGCGTATGGCCTGCGAACCCGATCCCCGGGTAGGTGGAATTCCCTCTACCAAGGGTGTATTGTGACCAGGCCTGCAGTGTTTCTGGACCGCGACGGGACCATCAACGTAGAACGCAGCTACATTACACGACCAGAAGAAATACAGTTGATTCCGGGTGCCGATGATGCGATCGCCAAACTGAAAAATGCGGGCTATGCTGCAGTCGTTGTCACTAACCAGGCCGCAATTGCGAGAGGGCTCCTGACCGAAACCGAGCTGGACCGGATTCACCAGCACCTTCAACAGCAGCTCAAGGCTTCGGGTGCAGCTCTTGACGGGATTTACCATTGCCCGCATCACCCGGACTTCCCAACCAACTCCACAAGACTCGCGTGCGACTGTCGAAAACCTGAGCCCGGTCTCATTTTCAGAGCAGCTCAGGATCTGGAGTTAGACTTGAAACAATCTTACATGATTGGTGATAGTCTCACGGATCTCCAGGCAGGATGGAACGCAGGATGGAACGCAGGCTGCCACGCGGCGCTGGTACTCACGGGTCACGGCAAGAGAACGCACTCGGAGCTTGGAGAGGATGATCTCCAACGTACCTACATGATTGCCGACTCTCTCGAAGATGTCGCTTCCAGGATCTGCGGATGACGAACCAGTGAGAATCCTGCACACCATTTACGACGACATGGACAACCCCTGGTGTGGCGGGGGTGGTGCACAACGTGCAATGGAGATCAACCGGAGATTGGCGGATCGGCACCAGATCAAGATGCTCGTGGGCAACTATCCGGGAGCTCCGGCAAAGGAGACCAAGAATGGTGTCCAAATTTCACGAATTGGAAGCGCCCTGAATTACCCCGCAAGCCGGTTGAGTTATTCTGTCCTGGCATCCCGAGCCCTGCTTTCAGAATCCTTCGACCTGTGGGTCTACAACTTCTCGGCGTTTTCTCCCGTACTGGCAGGCGCGAGGAACCGGAACCGCTGCATACTGGAATTTTTTCACGTGCTCGCTGGGCACGCCCTGAAGAAACGTCCATTGGTCGGCCTACCGGCAATCCTGATAGAATTGTACACGCTTGGCTCATATTCAAGATTGATTGGCATTTCTCCCAGCGTATTAAATCAGATCAGAAAGAGGGTGTCTGGCAAAGACCTGAACCTTGTTTATACAGGAGTCAGTCAGTCCAGCTTTGACGTGGCAGGACCAACGAAGGACTACATACTCTACTTCGGTAGGCTGGATACATACACCAAGGGTCTCGATCTCCTGCTCAAGGCGTTCTCCCGGATAGGTACGACTCACCCGAAGGTTCGACTCATCCTTGCCGGCCGTGGCACGGAAAAGAGAATCGGAGAACTTCAAACGCTCTCAAGCGAATTGGGAATACAGGACCGCGTCGAAATCCTGGGTCCGGTTTCGGAGCAAGAAAAACAGATGCTGTTCGGGGGGGCCCTTTTCAAGTGTATGCCATCCAGATATGAGGGATGGGGAATTGCTGCCATTGAAACCGGCGCTGCGGGAAAAGCCGTGATCGGAACCAGGATTCCCGGTCTCGTAGACGCGATTCGTCACGAACAAACTGGTTTGCTCATAGACCCTGAAAGTGTGGCTTCGCTGGCCGAGGCAATGGATCGGTTGCTCTGTGAACCTGAACTCAGAAACAGATTGGGTGCTGCCGGTCGTAAATGGGCCCGCAGATTCTCATGGGACAGGATCGCCAACGACCAGGAGCAGGTTTATTTGAAGGCCTTCGATTCCCTCAACAGCCGGCATGACAATACTTATGCATAAACACGTAAACGCTTCTGTTGGACTATTTTTTCTTTGTGTTTACGCCCTGTTTGCAGGCGGGCACTATGGTGGCGATGGATTCTGGAGTTATCTAACGGCGCAGAGTCTGGTGCTAGACGGGGATGTGGTGCTGGGAGACAGGCCATTCCTGGTTAAGGAGATGGTCAACCAGTATGCGGAGACGGCGGGCGAGGGGGTCACTTCTGCGCTCGGGAAAAAGCACTCCATGTATGGCCTTGGGCTTGCGCTTCTGGAAATTCCGTTCTTCACAATCGGCCATCTGCTCTCAATCGTATTTGCCGGAGTACCTTCTGATTACCTGACCATGTTTGCCGTTTCCATGACGAATGTCGTGATCTCATCAGTCTCCTGTGTAGTCTTCTTTGCTATGGGGAGGGCCCTGGGATTCGGAAGAAAACGTATCCTGTGGATCACAGGATTTTTCGGCCTGGGATCCATTGCATTCCCTTACGCATCATATGGGTTTTCCGAACCCTTGCTCCTGGCTTGTTTCCTTGGAACGGCATATGCACTTCTTATGTATCGGAGGCAAGGACGCAATGCGTTTGTAGTAGTCGCCGGCATTCTGCTGGGACTCGCAGTTCTGACCAAACTGTATGCCGTTATTGTAATCCCCCCATTCGCAGTCTATCTGATCTTTTCAGTCAAGGACAGATCCAGATCCAGTCTATTTGAACCGATACTCGCCCTTTGCATCCCACTGGTTTTCTTCGGTGGGCTCGCAGCATGGTATAATTTCGCCAGGTATGGGAATCCCTTCCTCACGGGTTACCATCTTGTGGATTTTTCCAGAATCGGCGGTTTTTTTCACTTCAGTCCAATAAGAATCCTTTCAGGTGTTTATGGCCTCTTGCTCAGTTCAGGCAGAGGGTTGATTCTGTTCACGCCTGTAACGCTGCTCGTCCCTCTGGCGATCTGGAAGAGCCTTCACGCGAACAGAAGTGAGGCTTTGTTGTTTTCTTGTCTTATTCTCGAGCATCTCCTCTTTTTTGGTGCGTACGGAATATGGCATGGGGGATCTTCATGGGGTCCTCGTTTTCTGCTTCCTGTTGTGCCGTTCATGCTGCTTCCTATTGGATTCCTTCTGGATCCTCCAGGTCCAGTCAGCAAAGTCGCAAAAACACTGGGCGTCTCTGGATTTCTGGTCCAATTGCCCGTTGTAGTTACCAATTACCATCTATTTATCCGGTTCCTGACTGACACAAAACCTGGATTCTACCTGCAACCCGAAAGCCAGCTCTTTTCACCTTATCTTTCGCCCATCATAGGCGCGTATTATCAAGTCGCCTCTGCAGTATCGGAATTCATCACAGGTCATGGCCTGCCCTATCCGGTGCCTCCCACGGTCAACGGGATGTTCTCAGACCTGTCTGCCTATGACCAGATCGACCTCTGGTGGCTAAACGTGCTCGGTTCGGGATACATCGGTAGTGGTGCTTCCGCCTGTTGCATCATCGTGGTGCTGTTTCTCGCTGTGGGAGCAACGATTTCGTGCGTACGTGTCGTTCGGCGCGCATGACCAGTGGGATCTATAATTCAGGGAACAACTTGCTGGAGTAATAATGGCTTACAAGAAACTCAGCATCCTCATGCCCGTTTACAATGAGCGGTATTATGTCCGCCAAATCGTACACCAGGTCCTCAACGTACCACTGCCCCGGCAGTTGGAACGCGAACTCATCATCGTGGACGATTGCTCAACGGACGGCACGCGAGCGGTTCTTGAGGATCTCGCCAGGGAACACCCTGAGCAGATAAGGCTCTATTTCCAGGACCAGAATCAGGGCAAGGGGGCGGCGATCAGATCCGCCATCCAGTACGCCACGGGCGAAATATCTGTCATTCAGGATGCAGATCTGGAATACGACCCTGAGGACTATGGAAATCTGCTCAGACCGATTCTGGAAGGAGATGCAGATGTAGTATTCGGCTCTCGGTTCCTGACTGGAAATTACCGAAGAGTCCTGTTCTACTGGCATTCGGTGATGAACAGGATGTTGACCACGTTGTCCAATATCTTTACCGATCTCAATCTGACGGATATGGAAACGTGTTACAAGATGTGCAAGACGAGCCTGTTGAAATCCATACCCATCCGATCTGACAGATTTGGCATCGAACCGGAGTTGACAGCGAAATTCGCAAAGAGGAATTGCCGGATATACGAAGTACCGATATCCTACAGAGGCCGATCGTACGATGAGGGAAAGAAGATTACGTGGTTCGACGGGATAAAGGCCGTATTCGTCATTCTGTATTTCTGGATTCTGGACGATATTTACGAAAACCGGTATGGACATGACATCCTGCACAGTTTATCCAAGGCTCAGCGGTTTAATGCCTGGATGGCTGAAAACGTGAAACCTTGGGTAGGTGAATCGGTTCTTGAAATCGGTGCAGGGCTTGGGAATATGTCAGCAAAACTCATCCCCAGAATTGAATACACCGCCACCGATCTGGATCCGTTGTATCTGGAGTATCTTGAGAATCGCTTCGGAAACTATGAATGGATGGATATTCGAAAACTCGACCTCCAATGTGGCGAGGATTTCGGGGGGCTCCGAAACAGATACGACACCATTGTCTGTTTGAATGTACTTGAACACGTTCCCGATAGCGACGCGGCCGTCGAGAACATGTACTCGGCATTGAAACCCGGTGGCGCGGCCATCATTCTGGTTCCTCAAGGAAAATGGCTTTTCGGGTCGCTGGACAGCGTGCTGGAACATTGCCAGAGATACAAAAGGGAAGAACTCAAAGACAAATGCAAGCGGGCGGGATTCGAGATCGATCGAATCTTTTCGTTCAACCGGGTAGGCGTTTGGCCCTGGTTTCTGAACAGCAGGATCCTCCGCAGGAAACGATTCAACAGAATCCAACTGAAGTTCTTTGACAATATGGTGTGGCTGTGGCGAAGGATCGACAGATTGTGGCCCTGGCCAGGCCTTTCCCTGATCTGCATTGCCAGGAAACCTCTCTCGCCCGAATCTGAAACGTCAGCGGAGACAGGAAGGGAAGAAAATTGATGCGGACGCTCGACCTTGGATGTGGCTCAAACAAGACCCAAGGCGCCTTGGGTGCAGACCTGACAAAAGGTTCGGATGCGGACGTGATCGCTGACCTGGATCACATTTACTACCCATTTAAAGACTCATCTTTCGATCGTATTATTTTTAACCATGTCATCGAACATCTCACTGACGTTCCAAAGGCGATGGAAGAGATTTGCAGAATCTGCACCCCCAATGGAATCCTGCAGGGGGAAACACCTCATTTCTCTTCTTCGGCTTCTTACACCGACCCTACCCACCGGCACCATTTCAGCATCCGCACATTCGACTTTCTGGCATCTCCCGGACAGGTGAACCATGGAATTCTGAGACGGGTTCTTTGCAAACTTTACAGACTCGACGAATTGAAGCATCGTCCCAGAGTAGTAAATCAGTTTCAAAAGATCGAAGTGCGCCTGCGGTTCAATCCGCTCTTCAGACGGGTGGGGATCGAGTGGCTCGCGAACATCTACCCTGAACTCTATGAATCTTTCTTCGCCTTCATTTTCCCTGCAAGGGATATCGTATTTCGCCTGAAAGCACTCAAATAAGACTGGGCCGCTCCTGACGCCGAGGAAACTGTGAACACAAAAAGGTCATCCAGACAGAGGAAACACCCGGTCAAACACGTTGCGTCTTCCACAGACGGAAACTTGATCTGGGGAAAATTTCGCGTATTTGCCACATCCAACTGGGCACCTGCGGTATTCTTCCTGCTGCTCAGTCTGGTTTACTTCTCAGGGTTCGTATTCTCCAATGACGTGGTCCGGGGGTTGGATACCGGCGATAATTTCCACCAGGGTAACGAACCCTTCCTGGAGAAACTGCACAACCTGATCGTACCTGAAAACTGGAACAGGTATATGGGAGGAACCCCAACCTCCGGCACCAGACAGTGGCAGTACTTCCTTCCTTTGCACCTGACTTCTCTTTTCACAAGTCACCACCGATACCTGGGCTGGCGATACCTTTTCGCCATGTTCTCCGCCGGCTATTTCATGTATCTCTGCATCCGCGGATTCGGGCTCCGTCCCCTCACTGCGCTTGTAACCGGAACCGCCTACGCATCGGCGCCGACCCTGATGACCTTCATCTACGCGGGTCAGGACTCAAAAATGTTGGTCATCGCGCTGTTTCCTCTCATGGTCTGGGGACTCTACAGGGGACTCGAAACACTTAGACCGATTTACTTTCTGCTTGTTTCGCTGGGCATCGGCCTCGGGATCTACACACCGCATTTGCAGCTCGTATTCTATGCGCTTTGGGGACTTGGAATTATCTTCCTCGTGAGCGTCATCTCCTACTACAGAAGGGATTCCGATAGCGGTGCCGCCCTCCGACGAACCTTAATGAGTGCGGGGGCTGTGAGTCTCGGACTTGCCGTTGGATCGGTCGGTGTGTTTCCAGCGTACTGGTACACAACCACCGAGTCGCGACGTGCGGGTGACCAGGGGGAGGGTGTTGGCATGGACTATGCCCAGTCCTGGTCTCTGCATCCCGAAGAAATCGCTTCGCTTGTCGTCCCCGAATTTGTGCACTACAGAATTCCCGAGGCGAAGAATTTCTACTGGGGGCGTAATTCCCTTAAGCTGAACAGTGAGTACTTCGGTCTCATCGTTCTGTTCCTCTCCGTGTTCGCTCTCGGTCGCCTCCGCACCGACTGGCGAATTCTTCTCTTCCTGGTGCTCTTTTTCTTCTCGCTTGCTTTTTCTCTGGGTCCGCATACACCGGTCCACGGCCTCCTTTACCGCTATATCCCAGGTATGAAGGTCCTCCGGGTGCCGGGGATGATCGCCTTCTTGTTCGCCTTTCCGGCTTGCTGCCTGGCTGCATTTGGGCTCGATAGATTGCTTTCCGAAACCGATCAAGATCTATCTCGTAAACTCACAATTGGGTCGGCTATCGGAATGGCAGTTCTGCTGGTGATTTCACTTGCACCAAAAATGACCCTGAACATCTGGACGAGTGTTTTTTGGTCAGACATTCCAGCCTTCAAACTTCAGATTGCTGAATCGAATCTGGAACAGTTGGGTCAAGGAGCGATGTTGTCTGCTGTGATCCTCGCGCTATTATACTTCATTACGCTTAAACGAATAAGAGGCGGACTCACCCCGCTGCTGTTCACCGTAATTCTTATCCCCTTGATACTTGCCGATACTTGGCGCATCGACAAACAGTTCCTCAAGTATCTGGATCCCGACAGATCTCCCCCTGCAGAGAAGCTCTTCCCTGATGTAGCAAATCATTTCAGATCAGACGGTGAACTCTATCGCACGCTTGTTTTGCCCCAGATTTATTTTCCCCAAGACCTGGTCGATCTGGTCAAGGTGTTCCATCACGAGCCATTTTCGATGCAGCGATTCGATCGGATCTCAACCCCACTGAATCGACCTCCCAAGGAACTTCTGGGGCTTCTGGGTAATCCCCAATTTCTCTCTATTCTGAATCTGCTGAATACGAAATATGTCGTTTCTCCACAACCTTTGAACGCGCCCGACTTGACCGAAGTAATTCATGCCAACAGACTGCATGTCTACAGGAATCCAACGGCAATGCCCTGGTTCTACCTGGCTTCACAGTATCGCGTGGAGAAGGATGAAGAGACCATTTTTGGACATCTTCTGAATCCCAACTTCGACCCATCGTCCACACCAATAGTCGAGGACGAATTGCCGAATATGATTAGCCGGTCTGGGATAGTGAAGAAGGGCCGAATAGATCAGAAATTCTATGACCCCCGAAGCGGGCACATGGAGTTGGAGGTCTCGGTAACCGATCCTCACCTGCTGGTAATTTCTGAAAACTTCCATCCGTTCTGGAAAGCCTCGATAAATGGAAAACCAGCGCCCATCGTTCGTACCAACTATGTCTGGAAAGGCCTGGTCGTTCCTTCCGGGACAAGCACCGTCCAGTTGACATTCCGAGACCCCATTGCTGTAACCTGTCGCTGGATCTCACTCCTGTCCTCAATTGGCTTGATTGTGGCGCTTGTCTGGCTCCATCTCGCAGCCAGAAGGAACGCCACCCATGCCTGAGGAGCGTTCACCCCTTCAAAGAATCGTGAAGGGTACGCTTCACACCCTCGGAAGCACCTACTTCGGTAGAATAGTCAATTGGATTGCCGTAATCATCCTCACCCGACACCTGACCGATTCGGATATCGGACAGGTGTCACTTGCACTGTCTCTCCTTGCCATCATTGTCTCGCTCAGGAATCTGGGTCTGCATTTCGCCTTGATACACCAGCACGATCGTGTACACCAGATCGCGCCCACACACTTTTTTCTCAGCCTGGGCCTCGGCGCCGTCGGCACAATTGCGGCCGTCAGCCTTGCCCTGTACGCGCAGCACTCCCCTACCGGGATCCCCGATCCTTTCGATTCACAACCCCGTCAACCGCTTGATGCAGGATCTATGGTCCCTACTGCCCTGATGGTTTTTGCCGTGTTCGACCTGATCAGAGCGGCATCCTTCACTGCTGAAACACAGTTACGGAGAGACCTGGAGTTCGGCCGTCTGGCTGCCTCGCATGCCACCGCAACAACCATTGCCGCTGTAGTCGGAATCTGCGCGGTTTACATGGGTGCGGGAATCTGGTCTCTGATCCTCAGTCACACGGTGGCGAGCGCTGTCTATGTCTCCGTTTATTGTACGATGCTCTGGATGAAACGTCCGCCACCGCTTCATCGAATCGAGGATTTCAACCGGGATGATGCTCGGACCTTGCTCAATTATGGGCGGTGGTTCTGGGTCGGGTGGGTACTTGAAACGCTGGTACTCAACTACGACAGAATTGTGGTAGGCTTTCTTCTGAAGACCGGCAGACTCGGCCACTATGATCGGGCGCACATCTTTGCCCAGATGCCCACAGGAGCCATCACACACACGATTGCCAGCGTCACAGGCACGCTTTATGCGAGATATCAGAATAGCCGTGAGGACCTTTCAGCGGCGTTTCGACGAGCACTCAGATTCATCTTACGCTCCACACTGCCCATATCGCTCTTGCTGGCGGTAGAAGCGCCCGCCATTGTGCTCCTTCTGTTGGGGGAAGACTGGCTTCCCATCGTACAGATCCTTCGGGGCCTGCTGCTTTATTCTCTTTGCAGGCCGATTCAGGATGACATCAATGCACTCTTGAGGAGTGTGGGAGATCCGAAACGCATTATTCGATACTATGGAACTCAGGCCGCAGTGCTTCTTTTCGCAACCCCCTTTCTTGCCTTGCGGTTCGGCGTCGAAGGGGCAGCCCTGAGCATGAGCGTGGCAGCTTCAGTTGCCATTATCGTTGCGTTAAGAAGCTGTTCGGCACATGTAGACGTGCCATGGTTGAAGACCCTTGGCCCTCCAGTTCTGGCTGGTGGCACTGCCCTGAGCATCCGCATACTCATCCTCCCGCTCACCGAAGTTCACTCGCCCATTGTTGGCACAATTGCCGGCGGATGCACACTGCTCCTCACCTATGGAATTGTTCTGCTCCTGCTTGAACGCCGCACCTTGATCAACGAGATGAAGACACTTTACACGGCCATAAGAACAGGCGGCGAATTTACCGGTTGAAGGGTTCTGACAAATCGCTATCGACCGATTTGACCTTTGGTCATGAAACCTATATATTATCTCGGTTTTAACACGTAACTTACACGTATACAAATTCTTGCTACAATTTTCATTTCGCACAAACACTTCACAAGAGACACTGAATGAGTCAGGATCAGATATTGATTTTGGGTGCCGGACCCGCCGGAATGGCCTGCGCAATGGAACTCCATAATGCAGGTGAGCGGTTTACTGTGGTCGAGAAGGACGAACAGGTAGGCGGACTTGCAAAAACATATCAGTTCGGAGAGTTCAGAACCGACAATGGGCCTCACAGGTTTTTCAGCCAGAACAGATATCTCTACGACTTCATAGAGGACCTGCTGGGTGAAAAATGGATTACCGTGGACCGATATACGAGGTTCTACATCGATGGGAAATTCTATCAGTATCCCGTTGAATGGAAAGATGCACTCTCGAAAATAGGGTTCTTGAAAGCGGGAGTGGCCTTTCTGGATTACCTTGCAGCCAGAATAAAATACAGGAACAAGGATCTCGAAAATTTCGAAGACTTCGCGATCTCGAACTTTGGACGCACACTGGCCGAATTCAATATGTTGAATTATACGGAGAAGATATGGGGGCTGCCTTGTTCCCAGCTTTCCGTGGATTGGGCACAGCAGAGGATAAAAGGACTCACGCTGCGAAGCTTATTGGCCAATGCGATATTTAAACGATCGGGGCCTAAATCCCTTGTTGATCAATTTTATTATCCAAACATGGGCACCGGTCTGATTTACGAAGCCATTAAGGACAAGATTTCCGAAGAAAACCAGATTTTACTTTCGAATGAGCCCGTTAAATTCTTGCACGATGGAAAAAATATTTCGGAAGTGATCCTGAAAAATGGAGAATCCTTTTCCAAGCCCAGAAAGGTGATCTCGTCCATCCCGATGACATCCCTTCTCGATATGTTGGATCCGGACCCTCCTTCCGAGGTATCTCAAGCGATGTCCAGATTGCGATACCGGTCCCAGGCATACCTGTTCCTGACCCTGGACAAATGCTCCATCAGCAAGGACCAGTGGATCTACTTCCCTGACAGAGATGTTCCATTTGGCAGGATATCAGAAATGAGAAACTTTTCGGAACTCATGTCACCGCCTGGAAAAACCTCTCTATTTATTGAATTCTTCTGCTGGAAAGACGATGAAATCTGGAATATGTCCAAAGAAGATTTGTTCGAAGTCGCAATCACGTGGCTGGACAAACTGGATCTCGTACGGCGGGAGGAAGTGATAGACATCTTCCACATCAGAAAAGACAACGCATACCCTGTATACGACCTGAACTACAAAGAGAATCTTGACATCGTCAAGAAATACCTGGACAGCATCGAGAATCTGATCTACATCGGTCGTCCGGGACGCTTCAAATACACAAATCAGGATCATTCTCTGGAGATGGGTATACTGGCGGCAAGAAGCATTGTTGATGGACGGTCATACAACATCGAAGATGTCGGCGCCGAAGAAGGATATTTTGAACGAGGCTATGCCAAAACCTCCTGATCTCCCCAGGCCAGTAGTCACCGTTCAGAACGGTGTTACCCTTGCCTTGTTTGGTCTGCTTTCGATTGTGGTAATCATGAATCATGAGCCCTGGAGGGATGAAGCTCAGGCATGGCTCATTTCTCGCGATAGCCAATCGCTGTCTGAGCTCTTTCACTGGATGGGTTACGAAGGAACCCCCGCACTTTGGCATCTGCTGCTTTACCCCTTCGCTCAAGCCGGGCTGCCGTATGGATCGATGGCAGTAATTCACCTTCTGCTCTCGGTCCTCTCTGCTTTCCTGCTCCTGTCCTTCTCTCCGTTTTCCCAAACGCATAAGACACTGGCTGTATTCGGATACTTTCTGTTCTTCGAATACAACGTAATCGCCAGATCCTATGTTCTGGTCCTGGTGTTTCTTTTCCTTGTCGCCAGCTTGTATCGATACCGGTTCTCCAGACCTGTTGTATACGCTCTACCTATCGCCCTGCTCGCCAACACCACCGTTCACAGTCTTGTAATTGCAGGTACATTGGCACTTGCCTATCTGTGGGAAATTCGTAAGGCAGATGAAAGAAAATGGGCATCTGGTGCCCTTTGCCTTATGTTTGCAGGATGTATCGTTTCCCTACTCCAGATACTTCCACCTGCAGATCTGAACCCCATCACGGCGAGCTGGCATCTGGATCTCAGCGCAAGAAACCTGGGAGGTTTTTCCCACGCTGTACTCGGAGCCTTTGTACCGATTCCCCAGTGGAAGACTGCCTTTTGGAATACACGATTATTTTATGCCCTGACGCCTACAATGGCGATTCTTGGAATTCCGGTTTTTTTACTGTCCCTCTGCTACTTCCTCCGAAAGCCCATTCCTCTTTTTATTTATCTGCTCTCAAACACAGGCCTGTTTGCGATCATATTCCTGAAACATCGCGGGAGTCTGCGTCACCATGGACTTATTTTCATCCTGTTTCTTTTCTGCATCTGGATTGCACATCAGTATTCCGATTCGCGAACAGGTTTTTTCAGAACATTGAACGGCTTAACACACAAAACTTTGATGAAGATCTTCACCATAATACTGTCACTTCATCTTGTTGCAGCAGGCACCGCCATCTTCTTCGAGCTCAAATACGACTTCTCAGCGGCCAGGAAAGCAGCGGAATATCTGTCCCGGAACGGGCTGGACAACGAACGAAATCTTGTGGCTGCTTTTCCTGCCTATGCAGCTGCTCCGGTGCTTCCATTCTTGACCCAAATACGTAAGTTCTACTATTTGGAATACGAAGATCTTGGAAGTTTTCTCATTTGGAACAGGCATTACGCTCTGAATGCGAAGTTGCCCATCGATCAGATTGTGGCGCGAGTGGAGAAATCTCTAAAAAATGGATCGAACGGAACGTATCTCATACTCAATAAGAAAATCGACAATCACGAGGGATTTCTGGAAGCGTATGAATTGATGGCTTATTTTGACGAAACGATTGTGCCCGAGGAGTCTCTGTTCATCTATCGCTTGAAGCTATCGCCGCAGTCCGAATCCGGTAAAGAACAGACCGATCTGGGTGCATCCCATGGAGGAAAGGCATGAAAATTCTGGAATTCGTGTGCCATGAAGGCGTGCAGGAGATGATGTTGCGCCAGTGGATCGAACGCGGGCACGAGGTATATCTGACAGAAGCTGGCAGAACCTGGAACAACACCTATTTCGAAGTTCCAGAAGGCGTCATACGCGAAAGACCATCTAATCCGGACCTGATCTCGGTGGGATCTACTCCAGATCTTGCCAAAGCTGTAATCCACAAAATCAGGCATTTCCACCCCGGCATTCCAATAGTAATGGTCCACCACTGGTTCCCGTCAGAGAAGAAGCTGGCAGGCTTCTTCTATCGTCGAGCCAGCAACATCACACTGACAAGCTACCAGAGACAGTGTCTACTGGACATCTGGGGTGTCGAATCAGAATTGATCTATTGTCCAATCGATGCCAATGTCTTTCGTCCACACGATACCGAGGCGGATCCCAAACTTTTCCTGGCAATTGGGAACGGCTTCGTACCGAGGCCCGACATGGGTTGGCAGAATCTTGTCGACATTATGGCGAAGGTATACAAAAAAGATCCCAAGATCCATTTCCAGATCCTGGGAATCAATCCGGAAATCAATCCGGATGACTACCCGAACGTCTCGACGCTTTCGCTAAAACCTGGTGAGCTTCCTGCTCACGAAGCCGGCGCCAGGGCCATCATATTTCCTACAATTCGTACACTCATTCCTCAATCGCTGATCGGCGCAATGGCCATTAAAAAGACAGTCGTCTCCTTCGAACTGGATACGGTTGTGGATTTGCTCAAGGACGGGCGAAATGGTCACCTGATATCCTGCTACGATACGGATGCGTTTGCAGAGAAAATCCTGGAGCTCTCCAGACAGCCAGAAGACAAGGCACTCGGGGCCCTGGCTCGGAAAGATGCCCTCGAAAAATGCGACCATCGGGTGGTTGCCAACCAGCTGGAAGCCATTTTCAAGCGACTCACAGGCTCTTGATCTCCCCACAAATGGCCCTGGCAAGTTCCCGCCCACCAGTTGCCCAGGAATCGAACGAAGGGGGGGGCGTACTCTTTCCTGACCTCAGGCATTCCAGAATCCCGTTCCCTATGCCTTCCTCGGTGGGTTCAATATAACAAGCGGCCGATCCTCCAGCTTCTCTGATCTCTGGAACATTCGACGCCACCACCCTTGTACCGCAGGCAAGGGCCTCCAGCACCGGGATTCCGAATCCCTCGTACAGGGAAGGAAATACAAAGAGTTCTGCTCCACTGTAAAGCGGGGGCAAATCCTCTTCCGGCACATAGCCAAGTGGAACCACGTCTTTACTTCCTTCTCCCTTGATGAGTGATACAAGCCTCTCGTCTTTCCAGCCTCTTCCACCGGCAAGCACCAACTGGAATTGATTCAGCAAACCATTTTTCTTAAGATTCAGGAAGGTCCGGATAAGGAGCTCGAAATTCTTTCGGGGTTCCCACGTGGACAGTGCCAGTAGATACGGTCCCGGAATTCCGTATTTGCTACGCACCGCTTGGATCACATTTGGCTCTTGAGGCCTGAACGAATCGCCAACACTTGGTCTTACGATCGTCGACGCTGTCTTTCCAAAATACTCAAGCATGCGATCCGACGTGCCTCTGGAGATAGCTACCGTCGTATCCGCACGCCTCACATCCCGTGCAAAGAACAGGCGATTCGCCCACATGAAGGCATTGCTCATGGTGTCCGGAACAACGATATAATTCAAATCGCAGACCGTACTGACCGTTTGCACATTTCCCAGGCTGGCGGGTAGAAGCGTGCTGGTTGCCCAGAACACATCCAGTGAATCTTCCTCGATCATTCTCCCCACACGAAATTTTAACCAGAGCACAGACTTCATGCGCTTCCAGAATGGGCTGGATTCCACTCTTGAGACCCAATTCTGCGACGGTTGCGGCAATTCCACTGGAGACTGGGAATACACGTAAAAAACGGCATTCGGAAGGTGGTCTCCCAGAACCTTGCAAAGTTCAAACGTATAGTGCCCTACACCCGACCGTCCGGGTCGGAGGGGGTTGCCGTATAATCCAACCCGAAGTGGACTGTCAGCCACGATCTCGGTCACCCGCAGATCACCTTTCACTTAGTGTGTTAACCGGCTCTTAATATGAATAGGCCAACTCCGATCTTCCGGTCAATAGTTTTCTCGAAGTCCCTTGAATTCTAACCCGGTACGGTAGGGATTGCTTGTAAAAGACTGTCTTCTTTGATATCTTTGAACTGCTAACTTATCTATCAATTCATGCCAATTATAACACAAATCGAACGTCGACCCTATGCCTGAATCCGAACCCTTGTTGTCTATCGTTATCCCCCTTCTAAATGAAGAAGATAGCCTCCGTCCTCTTATGAGTAAAGTGACGGAGACTTTGGCGGAATCTGGGTATGATTACGAGGTCATATTTGTCGATGATGGCAGCACCGATGGTTCTTTTTCAGAACTTGAAAAACTGCACGCCGAACACGCTCAGGTCAAGGTTATCCGGTTCCGCCGCAATTTTGGGAAGGCAGCCGCTTACTCCGCTGCATTCCCCCAGGCGAGGGGTACCTACATTGTCACAATGGATGCGGATCTGCAGGACGATCCGAACGAAATCCCAAACCTTCTTGGAAAACTCGAAGAGGGGTTCGATTTGGTTTCAGGGTGGAAGCGAAAACGATTCGACCCTCTTGGGAAAACCATCCCTTCCAAATTCTTTAACTGGGTAACGGGCCGTTTGTCAGGAATCTCGATTCACGACTTCAATTGTGGACTGAAAGCCTATCGTCGGGAGGTCGTGCAGGACCTACGCATTTACGGTGAGCTGCACAGGTATATCCCCGTACTGGCTCACCTCGAAGGCTACCGGATCGGTGAATTACCTGTACAGCATCATCCCCGTCAATTTGGGGTTACCAAATATGGGTGGGCACGGATGCTAAAAGGATTCCTGGATCTGCTCACAGTGATGTACCTGGGAAGATACATGGGAAGACCCCTTCACCTTTTCGGGACAATGGGGATTGTTTTTGGATTCACCGGATTGGCCGTAAATGCGTATATCGCATCCATCTGGTTCAGAGTAGGAAATATTCAGCATAGACACCCTCTGCTCTTCCTCGGGATTCTGCTCACAGTACTGGGCGTGCAATTCGTTAGTACGGGTTTGCTTGCAGACATGGTTGCCCGTTCTTCCAACCCACACGAAAAATACAATATCAGGCAGATCCTCGATTGAAGGGATGAGGCCGAACACACGCGGAGACAACGTGAGTCCTGTACCACTCATTGACCTTCTCGCCCAGCACAGATCCATCCAGACAGAGATCGACAACGCAATCCAGGCGGTGATCCAGGATTCAGCCTTTGTCAGTGGTCCCTTTTCAAAGGCATTTGAAGATGCGTTTGCGGCCTTTTGTGGTGTGGGTCACGGTGTGGGCGCAAGTTCCGGTACAACAGCGCTGCACCTGGTGTTTGCAGCACTCGGTCTGGGCCCGGGCGACGAAGTCATCACCGTACCAAACACCTTCACGGCCACAGTGGAGGCCATTGTTCAAACGGGAGCCGATCCTGTATTCGTGGACGTGGAACCCGCCCATTTGAATATGGATCCAGAAAAGCTCGAAGCGGCGATCACCAGGAACACCAGGGCCATCGTACCGGTGCACCTGTATGGCCACCTGGCCGATATGGACCCGATCATGGAGATCGCAAGGGCCCATGGCATCACCGTTGTGGAAGACGCCGCGCAGGCGCACGGGGCCGAATACAAGGGGATGCGTGCCGGACAATTCGGTATCGCGGCAACATTCAGTTTCTATCCTGGAAAGATACTGGGTGCGTATGGCGATGCTGGAATGGTGGTCACATCCGACCCGGATCTGGCCGAAAAGATGAGAATGTTGTCAAATCACGGCAGACTTGACAAGTACCGGCACAAGGTAGCCGGTTACAACTACCGGTTAGACGGAATCCAGGCAGCCGTTCTCAGTGTGAAGTTGAGACACCTTGAAAAGTGGATAGACAGGAGGAGGTCGCTGGCTTCCTGCTACAACGACGCATTCAAAGGCACAGATATAAAAATACCCGTTGAGGCTGACCACTCTAAACACGTACACACGTACTACGTGATCAGGTCACCTAAACGGGACGAAATTCAGTCTGTGTTGGAACAATCAGATGTGCAGACGGTGATTCATTACCCCGTGCCATTGCACCTGCAGCTCGCCTATGAGCGTCTAGGCTGCAAAAGAGGCGATTTCCCAGTTTCGGAGGAGGAGAGTGCACGGATTCTCTCCCTGCCACTTTTCCCTGAACTGGATGAAAAGCAAGTCCGAGAAGTCGCCAACCTCATTAATGCTGTGTAGCTGCTGGCTTAAACAGCCACCGGTTCGCGCGTGATATGAGCTGGAGATACGTTGCGATCCCTCTGCTGCACCAGATTTCGAAGCTGCTCTGAGCGCTCTTCATCTCCCTGGATAGCGTAGTAAAGCGCCAGATAGGCAAGTCGATTCCTTCTTTCTACATCGTGCGTGGAAACCATATCAGGCCTCCTTCCTTCATAAAATGTTTTCATCGAGGAGCATTCAGACTTGAAGTAATGCAAGTGGCGTGCCAATTTCAGGATTTTTCGGGAAGTTTTTCATATACCGTTGATTTTCAAGGGAATATCTGTTCAATTCAACCCCTAGGCGACCCAATCTCACCTGCAGCAAAAGGGACATTTTGTCCTTTAGTGAACCATTTCTTACCATACCCGGAAAAATTTTGCCTTGTCGGCGGCATGCTCCTATACTAATCCTATCGTCGCACACTCATATTACTTGACCTTTATCGAAGCAAAATCACCAGGTCCTAAATGGGATGAAACTCAGCCAGGCTACGATTCTCATCTTGGCCCTCTTCGGCTCCTTCGGAGTCGTGCTTGCCGCCATGATATTTTTTCTCCGGCCAGTAAGTGAAACGGTCAGAAAACCAAGTGACCCTCTGGTGTCTCCTCAGATCGTCGAGGAAGTGGTAGTGGCCACCGAGATTTCCGCGAACGACACCTCGTCGCATACGGGGAGCTCCGAAATCTCCAACCAGATGCCGAAAGCTACACCCGTGTCCCAACCACCTCCCGTATCAACCGAAAGCATTCGGTTTCAGAAAAAACTCCAGCAAGAAAAAAAGGAGATGGGCTCTCTGCGACTGGAAATGGAAAGACGGCTCAAAAGTCAGATTGCAGCAAGGAAGAAAAAAATCACCTTGCTTGCCAGGAATTGCCAAAAACTCGGGCCAGGGGAAGCAGCAGGAATCCTCCTGGAACTCGACAATGAAACCATTGCCGACGTACTTGGTCATATGGATAAAAACGCAGCAATAAAAATTTCTGCCATTCTGGGTCAGCTTGGCAGAAAGACTATCAAAACCAACTAAGGACAGAGGATAACAATGCTGGATCTAAGATTCATCCGCGAGAATCCCGACATCGTAAGAGAAGCCATTCGAAAAAAACACATTTCGTTCGATCTGGATGCGTTGCTTGAGAAAGACAAACGACTCCGGACACTTCGCGTGGAGATCGATGACCTCAGGGCAAAAAGGAACAACGGATCCAAGGAGATTGCCAAACTGCAAGGCGAGGAGAAACAGACCGCCATTCGGGATATGCAGGCTGTAGTTACCGATCTTAAAGAATTGGAACCGGAATACGATGACCTGGAGCGAGACATCGGTAAGGATCTCCTCCAGATTCCCCTACCCCCGGGTGAAGACGTTCCTGAGGGAGAGACAGACAATGATAATGTAGAAGTCAGCAGGTGGGGAGATCCACCCAAGTTCGATTTTGAGCCCAGGGATCATGTCGAGCTATGTGAAATGCATGATCTGCTTGATGTGGAACGCGGGGTTAAGTTGGCGGGTTCAAGAAGCTACATCCTCCGGAATGAGGGGGCACTCTTGCATTGGGCTGTGCTCCGACTCGCCCTGGATCACATGCTGGCTGAGGGATTTACACCTCTCACGGTTCCTGTGCTTGTCCGCGAAGAATTCATGGTGGGCACTACCTACTTTCCGCAGGGCAGGGAACAGGCCTACGAAATCGAAAAAGATGAATTATTTCTGGTCGGAACGGCTGAAGTCTCGCTTACCTCATATTATGCGGGCGAAATTCTCGGTTTGGAAGAACTCCCGAAGAAATTGGTCAGCAATTCGCCTTGCTATCGCCGGGAAGCGGGAACCTACGGTAAGGACACACGGGGGATCTACAGAATCCATCAATTCGACAAGGTAGAACAAGTGGTTGTTTGCGAAAACGATCCTGAAATATCCAATGAAATGCACAGGGCGATCCTGGACAATGCCGAACAGGTCACACAAAAACTGGAACTGCCATACAGGGTAGTGGAAGTCTGCACTGGAGACATGGGATTGGGCAAATACAAGATGTACGATATCGAATGCTGGATGCCCAGCCGAAATGCCTATGGGGAAACCCACTCCTGCTCAAACCTTCACGACTTTCAGGCACGACGACTGAATCTCAGATATCGGGATGCCGATGGAAAACTCAGGTATACTCACACGCTGAACAACACTGTGCTCGCATCTCCACGAATCCTGATTCCGTTACTCGAGAACAACCAGCAGGGTGATGGCAGCATCCGGATTCCTGAGGCGTTGCGGCCATATATGGGCGGAAGAGAAATTCTGGAAGCTGGGGATTAGATATTAAATCACCCTCCATTGAGGGGTGGCACATGGATTCTGAAGATAGCACCGGAAGAGATGTTCGTCGAACTGCGGCCGCCATCGGATACGACGCGGAGTCGGATTCTGCACCAAGGCTGCTCGCAAAGGGCCAGGGAGACCTCGCAGAAAGAATCATCGCAGTTGCAAAGCAGCACAACATTCCGATTCGTGAAGACCGCAACCTGGTTGCGCTTCTGTCACAACTGAATCTCAACCAGGAGATACCTTCGGAACTCTACCGTACCGTTGCAGAAATCCTTACCTTCATCTACAAAGCTAATGAGCGCTGGAAATCTCAAGAGAATTAATAAAGCGGGCGCCCTATCGGCGCCCGCTTTAAAAGTCCTCCCTGCCTTACCAATAGATCATCCTGCCAGAATTCGATCCACAACTCCAAGTGCCTGATTCACACAGTCTGGAATGCCCGCCCCCCTGTAAGCACTGCCCGTAAGGAAAAGACCAGGATAGGCTGATGCGCATTTCTCCATTTCATCAACCCTATCCAGATGTCCCACATCGTATTGTGGACGGCCTTTGTTCCACCGCCTGATTCTGTGGAAAATTGGATCTGCAGTAATATTCATCAACTCCGCCAATTCCTCCCGCACCACTTCGACCATTCTGTCATCGGGCAGGTCCACCATTTCCTCCTGGGAATCGCCGCCCAGAAACACCCGGATCAGTGTCCCGTTTCCGGGTGCCCTGTAATCCAGTTTGGTTGACATCCACGTGCATCCGGTAATCCTTCTGCCCTCTGTTTTCGGGACCAGGAAACCAAATCCCTCCAGGTCGTGCTGCTCGCCGATTTCGTCCTTCTGGTACGCCAGCGCAACAGTAGCAGAAGACACATATCGTATCCTGCCCAAATGATTCGCAAGTTCTGGTGCCATGTTTTTGACGATTTGGGCTGCGGCGTTTGCTGGTACGGCTAGCACAATGGCATCTGTCGACAACTTCCGGTCTCCGAGGTCGATCTGGTATCCTGGATCCTGATGGGATAGACCTTCGACCCGGCACCCGGCAACCAGCTCTCCCTTGAGCCGTTCCGTTAAAGTTTCAACAAGATCGCCCAATCCTCCTTTAAGCGTCTGGAACATGGGCGGCGGACCACCCTTTGCCTGGGGGCGGAGTTTTCTTGCAGCCTGCATCGCCCTGATCAAACTACCGTGTTTCTGTTCCATATCAGCGAATCGAGGAAATGTACTCAGGAGGCTCATCTGCTCAGGGTCCGCGCTGTGTATGCCGGCAAGCATGGGCCCTCCGATCTTGTCCACAGCCTCTTGACCCAGTCTGCGTCTAATGAATGACGCAATGCTTTCATCCCCGGTTTCCTTTCTCGCAGAGATGAACAGATCCATGCCCATCCGGATCTTGCCGGATAATGAAAAAAGTGGGGAAAGGGCAAATGGGAGAAATCGAGTGGGGATCAGAGTAAAGTCACTGGGAAATGGTACGAGCTTCCCATTCTGAACAAGAAAGGTCTTCTGGCGGTCACTATTTGTGCTGATCAGTTGGCTTTCCAGACCCAGATCCTTGCACAGCTGAATCCCCCAGGGCTTTTGCGTAAGGATAAGATCAGGCCCCCCCTCAATCGTGAATCCTTCCGTCCGTTCAGTCACGATCTTACCACCAAATTTAGGGGCAGCCTCGATCACGGCATACTCTAAATCCTTGCCCTGAGACTCGGCCTTTTCCTGCAAATAAAAAGCGGTGGCCAGACCTGCAATGCCGCCGCCGATGATTGTTACATGGGTCATACCAATTCCGTTTCTCTCAATATGTATTTACCATTCCTGTTCAAGCTTCTCCTCCAGGGCATCCGCGACAGCCTCCAGAAAAATCGGATCATAATTCATCGACTCAATTCTCTCAGCTGTTATCCCTTGTTCTGCGGCGATTTTCCGAACCCCGATATCGATATCGTACAGGATTTCCACATGATCGCAGACGAACCCGATGGGCGCAGAAAGAATCTGCTTGTATCCTTCTTTCCCCAGGTCCACAACCACATCCTCTATTTGGGGTCCCAACCAGGGCTCGCCCGTATGTGCGGCGCTCTGATAACACGACATCCAGTCGACTTCGCCCAATCTGCCGGCGAGGGACCTTGCATTCTCGCGAAACTCGTCGTCGTATGGATCGCCCATTTTCAAAAGCCTGGCAGGAAGACTGTGGGCCGAGAATATGATCTTCAAACAATCGCGCGCTTCCGGTTCAAATTTACCCAGCGCCGCTCGCACGTGGGCCTCCTGGGCTTCCAGCAGCTTTTCCTGCCTGCACCAGGAGTCGACGTGGATGAATTCGATGCTGCTGCCAACTGTCTCTTGTGCTTCTTCTACCTTCTTCCAGTAGCGACCCACACTCATTGAAGAGTAGTGCGGCGCCATCACAATTCCCACCGCCTCAGTCACGCCATCTTCGTGCATCTGCCGAATGGTATCCTCTATCCACGGTGCCCAGTGACGCATCCCCACATAGACCTTGCTTTTATGACCTCGGTCTCGGAGTAATTTCTCGGTCCTCTCAGCTTGCTCAAAGGTATGCTCATTGAGTGGAGACTTCCCTCCAATCTGGGCGTATCTTCCCTTGAATTCGGATACGAAATCCGGTGACATCGGACGCCCCCCTCGAATATCGTTCAGATAGGCCTCAATATCATCCAGAGAGTCGGGACTGCCATACGCCATCATCAGAACCGCTCGGTCGCTCATCTAGTTGCTTCCAGAATATTCGTGGACGAAATCGACAAGCGCCGAAACGTGATCAACCGGAGTATGCTGCAGAATTCCGTGGCCCAGATTAAAAATATGCCCTGGTCTTCCTTTCATACTGTCAAGGATGCGACCCGCCTGTTTTCTGATTTCATCGATCGGGGCGAAC
>Ga0209403_10000211_pt1 | contig 92513 bp, 78 predicted proteins | sample ArcticOcean_MG_C_8_FD_187440 | JGI IMG/M metagenome (GOLD analysis project Ga0209403, IMG submission 187440) | Marine microbial communities from western Arctic Ocean - ArcticOcean_MG_CB11_86 (SPAdes) (version 2) | ecosystem: Environmental > Aquatic > Marine > Oceanic | place: Arctic Ocean...
GACCATGCAAGGTCATCCCTGCCGGTCATCTGCATCTTGATGAGAATATCGCTCTCACCAGCTGCACTTGCGTCATCTGCCGCATCATCCGCTGTGTAGGTGTTCAATGTAGAAGCGCTGGTGTCTGTACCATCGCTTGCTAGGTTGTTCGCCCACACATACAATACTCCAGCCAATACCACAGTAATTGCGACCATCAAGATGGTTGCAATGACCGGGCTGACTGCCTGTTCATTCTTTTCGTTCTTCATATTATTCAGTCCTCATTCCCCCGAGGGGGTGCTCTCGCTTACACCCGTCATTGATATTAACATAGCGCACGAACCGAATCGGATTAGGTCGATTGTAAACGCTGCACTGCGCCTTTACTACAATATCTACAATCAATAGATGTAATTTTCTGTTCACCGCGCCGGTGTACTAGTACAATCAATTTGTAGCGGCGCGACTAATCTATCTGTAAATAGCCAACAATAATGCGAATTATGGAGGAGCCCGCCATTGAGGAGGTCTGTACTCTTGGAGGATGGTTTCAGCGTTGGTTGGGGAGCCTGTCGGCCATTCTAGGAATAGGTGAACAGGGTGAGAGGGCCAGCGTAGAGGGGATGGGATGCACACTCGACGAAGAACACTCAACAGCCCTGTTCATTCGCCCCCTTGGTGAGGTAGCGTATAATCGTTTTCAGCCCGCATTCGCAGGTTTCACTGTTAGAGTTGGCTAATTCAACTCGCTTTCAATCCGAAACGGTGAGAATTTCGGCTCCACCCGGGCCAATCCAAACCGTGTGCTCGTATTGTCCAATTAGGCCGCCGTCGGCGCACCTGAGAAGATGGTAGGTCTCAAGAAATCTGATATTGATTAGTTTCTTGACAAGCGCATTCCATTTGTTTTGTCTGCTCTCTTCGCTTTCTCGCGGAAAGGGCTTCTCCATCAGGGGGTACGCCCAACGCTCGGCGAATGGCAGTTGGTGATAGCGCTCTTCCAAGTAGCGTGCCATCGTTGCTCCAAGCGGTTTCAACTTCCCTTTGGAAAGTGCCTTCTTCACCGTCATGTCGCCTGTAACTCGCCAAATGTTGCTCGAGTCCCGAGCGCCCACATTTTCGATCAATCCCTGTTGACCAGTAGTATTGAACGGTTCAACCGCAAATACTCCACCTTCGGGAACTACCCCTTTGAATCCAGGATTGTCAGCACCACAAGCAAAGGAAGGGACAGAAGTTCCTGCATGAAGGTCGTAAACTTCCAACTGGTGACCACATAGATTTGAGACTGGCACAAAGCCAGCATCTCGCTGCGCCTGCTCTGCCGCCGCTCCAACCTTATGCCAAGGCGTTCCGGGATGCATCATTTCGATGGATGCGTCTCTCGCCTCTTTCGATGCGCGAATCTGCTCAGTATGTTTTCGACTGTTGCCGACTTCCACGGTCAGCGCGTTGTCGCCAATCGCTCCCTCAACATGGACTCCGATGTCCAATTTGACTAGGTCACCTTTCTTGAATACCATATCATCTTCTAGACCAGCAGGAGGAGAAATTAGGTGGTCGGTGGTAAAGTGAGCGGCCATGTCATTCACAGCAATCGTGCAAGGGAACGCCGGTTTTCCACCATGTCTGTGGATGTAGCGCTCTGCCTTCTCAATCACATCATGCCAAGTGACTCCAACCTGTATCTCATCCTTGATGGCGTCTAGGGAGCGGCGGGCAACCCGTCCAGAGTCCTTCCAATACTTCAGTTCAGATTCTTCGACCAAGACATCACCTCCGACTCCGATACTATTCCTTCTCTGAGAACCTCTACCCTCTCACTACTCGATAAGGAGGCGTGTCCGTGCCACCGTATTAAGGTGGAGGGAAGCCCACCCGGACAGTCTGAATCGAGCACCGCCTCAACTGGCAAGCCCAATGAGTTCGCTGCCTTACCACACGCCATTTCAGGGGGAGCCCCACTCAAATTCGCACTAGTCGCGGTCAGTGGGCCTACCTCTTGCAGCAGTTGGATTGCAATCGGATGAGCAACGACTCTGATAGCGACCAAATCTCCACCTAGACGAGCGTCGAGATTATGTTTCGCCTTCATCAACAAGGTGATGCTTCCAGTGGGGAATGATTGGAGTAGAGAATCGGTGCCTTCTGGGATTTCAGCGATGGCACTCGCTTGGGTGAGGTTTGAAACGGCGAGCGAGACCGGCTGGTCCGCTGGTCTATGTTTCAATTCGTAGAGTCGGTCGAGCGCTTCTCTCTCTGGTCGGCAGCCGAGTGCCGGTAATGTGGAAGTCGGATAGACCACCGCTTCGCCGCGCGCTATGCGCTGTAATAGGGCGGTTGGAATCGCCTCGTTCGAGCCCATGTGGTCGGCCGTCGTGGCAACCCCTCTTCAAACAAACCGTCGCTGTCGATTAAAATCAGTTGAGCCACTCATCGAGGTGAACCCTCGCAATTTTGGATGCTAGTTCTCTGTCCGGTGTCTTGACCAGTAATTTTCCGGATGGAAACAGAGTGAGGTCGACTTCGCCAGCAAAGGTGTAACAGAGTCGATTTTCAAGAGTGCAGTCCCAGCCCGCTAAGACAATTTTCGCGCTCACTGTATGGAGGTCGATAGCGACCTCTCGATTGGGAACTACCTGCCATGCTGCTCTGCCGCTACAGAGTTCCAAGACATGGTCACTCTCAGACACTTTCCTCCGCCTCCAAGGTCATCCTCGCTTCATGCCTCGCCAAGTCTCTTGCAGTACCTTGGGTCTTGCGCTTCAGCACCATGGCCCACGGAATTAAGACTAACAAAAGGACGCATGCAACTTTGTTGAGCATATGATAGAGTCGTAGAAAGAGCTCGAAGTCAATCCAAAGGTCGAGCGGCAAAATGTCGAGAAGGAACCAGCGAGTCAAATCTTCCATCGTTACGAAATTAGGAAGTCCGCTCTGCTCAATCCATGGTTGAAGAAAGTCATCTACGAAAATTGCAATCGGCCCCACCACTAGAGTGAACCAGCGCAAGGTAGCAACGATACGCCAAAGTCGGTAATTTCGCTGAAAGTCCGAATTCATCTCCTTATCTGAAGAAGATTGTTGGTTCTCCACCATCAGTTGGAACTCTCCTCTTCCTCATTTGGAGGGGAGGGTGGTCCGGTCGGTGGTGCGGTTGGAGGGCCGGTCGGTGGAGCCTGTGGAGGGCCGGTCGGTGGAGGGCCGGTCGGAGGGCCGGTCGGTGGAGGGCCGGTCGGTGGAGCCTGTGGAGGCTCTTGCGGTGGCTCTTGAGAGAGCCCTTCAGGCGGCCCCTGTGGTAGTCCAAGCGGAGCCCCTTGAGGTGGCCCTTGTGGAGCCCCTTGCGGTGGCCCTTGTGGAGCCCCTTGTGGTGGCCCTTGCGGTGAGCCAGAAGTTGGGCCGGGACCCATCATTCCCGGCGGCATTCCTCCGGGCGGCATCATTCCTGGTGGCATTCCTCCCGGCGGCATCATTCCCGGCGGCATCATTCCTGGTGGCATCCCTCCTGGCGGCATCATTCCCGGTGGCATTCCTCCCGGCGGCATCATTCCTGGAGGCATTCCTCCGGGCGGCATCATTCCTGGAGGCATTCCTCCCGGTGGCATTCCTCCCGGTGGCATTCCACCTGGTGGCATCATTCCTGCCGGCATCGGCCCGGTTCCTCCCATCGGAGGTGGTCCGCCCGGAGCCATCGGTGGAGGGCCTGTTGGAGTAGGTGGTGCGATAGTGGGTGCTTCTAGTAGGGGAGGAGCCTCAAGCGTCGGAGCCTCAACAACCGGTTCGGGGGCTGGCTCAGAAATCGGCGGCGCTATGGGTGCGATAGGGGCAATGGGTGAGATGGGCTCAAGCGGTGCAGCAGGTTCTGGCGTTGGTGCTGGAGTGGATATCGGTGCGGCTACTGGTGCTAGAGGAGTGAAACTTGTGAGTGGTGCAGCCACTGGGGCAACCGGTTCTGGCTCTGCGGCTGCGATGGACGCCGCCGCTGAGGGCGGCATTGGAGCGACTCCAAAAGCGGCTGCCATCGGGTCTGCGGGTTCGTCTGCAACAGCGGCAACAGCAGCAACTGGTTCAGGTTCAGGTTCTGAGCCAAAGCCGGTCAATGCAGCGCCAAAGGCGGTATCGAACGCACTACCGCCAACAGCACTCCCTTTGCCATCTTGGCGAATAGGTTTACGAGCGGTCTCAGCGATACGGACATCACAGGAATATGGTCCCAATTCGGCTTTCAACCGTCTGTCCGCACCATCGTGTTCGAGTTTGAACAGCCACGCTCCCGAATCGAGTGGAACGAAGAACGAGAAGTCCTCTCTCAAGCCTGCTGCAACGGAGGTTGTGCTCTCAAATGCTGGAACTTTTCCACCATCCATCGTTCGCATGCTAGCGGTGAGATTGTCAGCATCGCCGACCCCTTCATTGGTCACTTCGACTACAATTCGGAGTGCATCTCGGTCGTAATCATCAATGTCATCTTCGATGCAGTGAACACGAACTACTAGGCTGCCGCTCTGCACTCTCATTTCATCACTCACGCTGACACCTCGCAAAAGCCACCCTAGCCCCCCATACTTGAAGCGCACTCCGGAAGGCTCGCCCGTCTTGAAGGAGTCAACCACAACTCATGAGTCACACAGACTTTTTGAGTGAACTTCGCTATCAATCAGCGGATATGCTGCCGACTCGCTGGAGGCAGTGAATCTGCTTCAGCCACGATTGAGGCGACTGCCAAGTCGATTGAACTCTGATGAGTATGCCTCTGCTGGATGCGGAGCAAGTCCCTGATTCCAAAAAAGAGAGGCCCGACCAGCGGCAGCACATAGACCAATTTTCGGAGAGCCCGTCTGTCCCAATCCGCACTTTCCAACTGCTTGCCATCTTCGCGCACGACCGCGAGCCCGAACCAACTTTGGCCGAGTGAACGGGACATGCGGAGCCCAGTGTGCCTGTGGTAGAGGAAATTACCAGCAAGAATGAGGAACCAGTCGACAAAGAAGAGGACCGTCCCCTTCCCTCCCGATTGTAGCAAGTTTAGGTCATAGGCGCGGAGGATGTTTCCGCCCGGACCGCCGAGAAGAGAGGTGACAATGAGCAGAATTCCCATGACAAACATGGTGTCCAACATGTACGCAGCAGCGCGGCTAAAGGCACTCCCCAAGACCGTCCCTTCCGGTACCGGCCAGTGCCCCGTCTCACCCTGCACCACCTGCTTTGCCAAGGTGCCTCCAGCGCCCGGGTTAAGGGAAATCGGTGAATCGTGGTCAGCCATTTTTGAGTGCCTCTCAGTTACCTTGCAGAACATGCCACGCCTCAAGTTTCTGCTCGCGCGCCCAGTCGAGCCACGCCTCCCAATCACCGTCATGTCTGAGAGTATTGGGCGAGCCGATGACGATGAGGCCACGCTTGGCGCGGGTGATGGCGACATTGAGCCTGCGATGGTCTCTGAGAAATCCGACTTCACCAGTTTCATTGGCTCGCACTGTTGAGAGAACGATTACCTCTTTTTCGCGGCCTTGATAACCGTCGACGCTTCTTACCTCAAGGCCGCGGAATTTTGCGCTTTCATCATCTTCGTCGAGGCCGCCCGCTTCATGCAACATGTCGGATAGAAGGCGGACTTGCCCATTGTATGGTGACACCACTCCGATGTCCTGCGGCTGAAGGTCACCCGGTGCGAGCAAATCCTGTACGACCTTGACCACCCAACCTGCCTCGGCTATGTTGAGTCGGGAGGTGCCATCTTCAGCAAGTTCCTCGGCGCCATCAATTGGGATGAAGGCGACAGGCCGCTCCCAATCAGGCCACAGAAATCCGGCGGGTGGAGGCCGCTGTGCAGCCGTAACACCGTTTTCCAGCCGATTGTCGTAATAGCGTGATGAGGGGAATTCGGCGATGGTCGGATGCATCCGATATTGGGTGGTCAGCAGATGAGGCTCGATGCCGAGGTCGACGAGCCGCTCAAACAGACTTCGGCCGAGACCATCTTCCTCGGCTCGCTTTGAAATCACAGTAGGAGGCAACTGTCTATGGTCACCCACCAGTACTAACCTGCGACAAGCGCGCATGATTGGGACCCAAGTCGCCGGCTCAGTCGCTTGTGTTGATTCGTCGATGAGAAGATTTGGAAATCGCCTCTTGTTGAGCATTGGGTGGCCAACGCCGATGCAGGTCGCACAGACCACCTGGGCAGTGTCAATGATATCCTCAATCATCTCATCCTCAAGGGCACGAATATCCCTCCACCCGTTTTTCAGGTCTCTATGGCCGAGCCCCCTCTCTTTGCCTTTCAGTGAAGGAAGTCTACGCTGCAAATCCTCCTGAAGTCCGAGCAGCTCTCGCACTTCCTCCTGTAGAGGATGTGCTTCCATGCGCGCTCGTACCGTCGCTTCTCGCAGATTCGAGCGCACTTTCACCGGTTGTCCGATACGCACCGCTCTGACCCCTAACGCCAACAATCCCTCCAGCAGATTGTCGACCGCGACATTGCTATCGGCACATGCCAGAATAGGGCCAGTTCCTTCTTCGGCCCAGCCCTTCAATATGCGAACCGCGGTGTGGGTCTTCCCGGTCCCGGGAGGACCTTGAACCAAGGTGAGCCTCTGAGCGAGTGCCGCCTCCACCGCAGCAATTTGACTGTCGTTGAGTTGCTCATCGATTTTGACCGGACGCCGCTTCACGCCGCGTATGTCCGGAGGAGTTTCCGCTGCCATCATCATGTCGCGCGGCTTGCCGAGCAAAAGGTCAGAAAGGGATGTGTTCGGGTCATCTTTCAGCAGTTCGCGCAGTGCATCCTGCATCCTGTCGTGAGCGACTCGATTTGCACCTCGGTCAATCCGCCAAGTGCCGCTGCGCAGCCGCTCTGGAGTTTCGGATGCTACCACCCTCAAATGTCGCCGACCTCGATTGAGTACGATTCCTTCGGTCACCGCATCATGAGATGGGTTGTTTCGACAGATGGTGACGATGTCACCCTGACTGAATCGATGGCGTGGAAAATCCTGTCCTTTTGGAGGATAGAATTTGAGAACTCTGTCGCCAAACATCCAGCCGTCGTTGCGTCCTTCTGCATTGAAAAGCGCTAACCCATTCGCTTCCAACTTCTTTTTCGACCAAGATTTGAGTCGCTCCTCAACCTGCTCCATCTCGTCCTCAAGTTCCCAAGTTGTGAGTCTGCTGTACCGACCATGGTGGTCCTGTGCGCGGGTGAATCGAGTCGTCTCCTCCTCGTCATCTCGACCTCTCTCATCGAAGCCGTCGGCCGGTCCAACCCGGTGAACGCTGCCGCGCTGACCTCCTCGCTCTGAGCCGCCTTTCGAGCCACCCTTTGAGCCGCCCTTCGAGTCCCGCTCCCGCTTCGCCACACCCAACCCGCGCCGCTCCCGAATCATCACCCTTGCGGATTATGCCATCAACTCCACCCCCCACTCACAATTTTGCGCCACAAGAGGGGTGGAGAAAATAAACTCAAATTGATTGCAGGAGCCAGCCTAGCCCACAGGTAGGAAGCCACCACAGTGCAGATATTGGAAGTGAGACCGGAGAGAGCGTGAACAGTAACCAGTCCTTAGGGACTGCATACGGGGGGTGGTGAGTATTATACAGGATTCGCGCCCGGAGAGAGGCTGAGTGAGCATTCATGTTCAACAGATGGCGCAAGGAGAAGACAGTCTCCGGCATTGAATGTCCACTCTGTAACCAAGTCTCCCCAGAAGGCACTGAGGAATGTTCTCGCTGCTACTACCAACTAGCGAAGGGAACCCTTGAGCAAGAGGATTCAGTCGAGCCGAAAGTCAGTTCCGATTTGTTTGAAGAATTGATGTCGGAAGATGTCGATGAAGGAGATGATGAAGCGATCGATTGGTCCCGTCATTCCTTTGAAATCGATGATGTGACTATTGCTGTTGACCAGTATGAGGAGGAGTCTGATGTCGTTGCAGTGTCCGATGCACCTTCGTTCGCCTCGTTCGGTGATTCTGCCCCAAACAAGGGTGATAGAGAAGCAAAAAATCTCGATCCGGGCGAATATGAATTGTCGACAAAAGACGCTCCTAAAGATGTTGAGAGATTCGTGGTTCCTGAAGATAAAAGAGAGGAAGAACTCGCTGAAGTTCCCGTTCACCAGGTCGACCTCGTCGTACCACTGCTCCCCAAGGGTCAAGTCACCAATGGCGATGATGAGGGCCCGCTCGCCGACCCTTCGGAGGTGTCAGACAAATCTGGTGAGGATGATGAGCAGCCCACCCCCGCCGCTCCCGCCGCTCCCACTACGCCCACTGCCCCCACCGTTGCTACCGCTCCTACTACACCAACAGTGACAGCCACGGCAGTTGCGCCTGAAGCGCCCAGCGTGCCCATTACTCCAGCCACTCCAAGCGTGCCCATTACTCCAGCCACTCCAACCGCTCCAACCACTCCAACCGCTCCAACCGCTCCAGCTCTCCCTTCGACACCGGGAACTGTCGCTGCGCCCAGCACAACTTCCGCACCCAAGTTGCCGAGTATTCCATCTCCAGCCGATTCCCAAAATGGTGCTATTACTCCAGTGGCTTCGCAAGTGGCCACCACTCCAACCCCTGCACCAGCACTGCCGGCTCAACCGGCTGCTCGACCATCTCAAGGCGCATTCGGCTCTGACTTAGACATCGATGTCGCTGCGCCTGAACCTGCAGTAGCCACACCTACCGCCCCGAGCCGCGATGATGAGATGTGGCCTTGGAGTCAACAAGCGGCGCATGACGACCTCACTGTGAGGAGAGATTTACGCCAAATCATGGAATTAGTGAAGTCGGGAGAACTAGGGGAAGCGGAGCGGGCGCTTGATGCGCTTGGACCTCACCTCGGAGATAGAAAGGACATTCTGTTCCATGTTGGAGTCGTGTTGAAGAAACTGGGCCGTGAGGAGGCGCTACGACGAATGTTGGAGAATGCTCGCAGACTCTATCCAGAAGACCAGCATGTCGCTACCGCCTTGACCAGCCTCGGAATGTAATCACGATTGAAATTGATTTCATCGTAGTACCGTACTCGACCGTTCAGACTGAAAAATAGATTCCTCGTTGTATCGTTGTGAGGAACAAATTAGTAATCTTTGCAAGCGCGACGCTTTCATGCAGCGGCTCCACGCAGCAACCGATGCGCACCATCCCATCTCTCATCGTCGATGATGAAATAGTGCTAAGGCCAGCCGGTCCTGCTCACATCGAGGCGCTCACCACAGCCTTTCAGGAGAGTTGGCCGGAGGTCGTCCTCGCCCTCCCTTGGTATGAAATGGACCAGCCGATGGAAGCCCAACTACGTGACTACCTAACCGATGTGGAGGGGATGGGAAGATTCGGAACGGCATACCACTGGGTAATCGTCAATCGCTCCGACGAATCTTTCCTCGGACTTGTCGCATTCGACAGAACCACTCGCACGCGACTAGGTCATTGGAATCTCGGTTATTGGGTTGTGAAGGGAGCGACTCGCAGAGGAATCGCAACCCGCACCTGCGACAAAGCACTGGATTGGATTTCCACCACCCAAGGAGGCCCGACAGCGGTGGAAATCACTGTTGACCCGAATAATGAGGCGGGCGTCGCCACCTGTGAATCACTAGTCCGCAGGTGGGCAGGGCGTAGAGCAGAGGAGGGGGATGGTTCGGTCGTAGTAGGCGGCAACCTTACCGAGCACATCACATTCATTCTACCCCGCCTCCCTTTAGTGAGAAGCGGTGAACCCTCTCACGGTACCGTATGGCTCTCCCTCGACACGGATGACATCTCACACCTGCCCCGCAACAGCGGTCATCCGAGCCGTTCCAAACGCCCAGAGCACGACGACACCTATCGAATGAGCGAGAAGTTGGCATCCGCATGGAAGGCCTTCCTCCGGTGGCGGGATGGCGCTGGGAAGGGGATTCCAGTCACACTGTTTGTCGTCGCAGAGCAACTTGACGACCCTCGGTTCGCCGACCATCTTCGCCAACTCTTGGACTCTGACTCGGCGGTGACCATCGCCTCACACGGAAATCGACATCGGTGCTGGTCGGCTTGGCCGGCTGACCCTTTCGGACTCCAGGAGGACCTCTCCCTCTCTCTCCGCCGCCTCGCTGAGTTTGCGGGTGACTCCTTTCGCCCATGGTTCCGGGCACCGGGGGGATATGCGGCACCTTGGATGGCGGCTCCGCTCGCCGCTGCTGGAGTCAGCCTCGACTCATCGGTCAATCCGAGTTGGCTGACGCGGAGGAAGGCGGGACCGAACCGGGATTGGATGTTAGTATCCCGGGCGGTTCGCAGCGAAGGGCTGGTCGAGCGTCAATGGTTGACCGCATACAGCCTTCCTGTAACCGGTCCAGCACTCCGAATTCCGCTGCTATCCGTCCTTGCGCGCCACTCATGGAAGAGGGCAACCAAAGGGATGAGTTGCGCCTCAGAAATGACTCTCATGAACCCCGAGCAACGGGTCGATTCGCTCTATTGGCATCTGCTCGACCACGCAAGAAAGGGAGCGAGTTGGTCGCCCCCGCTGCACCCCACGCTGGAAAGTGCGGTTGTGACCAACGGAAGCGATTTCACATAGGAGCGCCGACGGTCTTTCAGCCGGTGAAATAGGAACCGATATAATGGCCGGACTAACGGGGCTCCGAAGGGACCACATTGAATTGGGGTCGGAATGACGATGCGAGCGTCGGGTAGGTGAGCAGGAATGAGTGGATTCGATTACGTCATTAGCATCGGGGGGGCGGCCGGACAAGGTATCGCGACTCCAGGAAACATCCTCGCCCGACTGTTTGCTCGCCGTGGTGTCCACATGTACGCCTACAACGCCTACCAATCCATCATCCGTGGTGGCCACTCTTTTCTCACCGTCCGTTGCAGTGACCGTGAGATTCGTACTCATGGCGATGTCATTGACCTGATAATCTGCCTCAATCAGGACACTATGAACCGACATCTCGAGCACCTCGGTCCTGGCACCTCAGTCATCTACAACAGCGACACCATCGAGCCTGGAGAGGCGACTGAAGGTGTCCAACGCTGCGCTATGCCAGTTGGTGAGTTGGCCGGCAAGGGCGCCAACAAACTGATGCAGAACACGGTGGCAATTTCTGTCGCCTGCCAACTCATCGGAATCGAATTCTCCGCTCTTGAAGATGTACTCGATTTCCAATTCTCCTCCAAAGGTGAGGAACTGGTGGCGGAGAATGTGCGCGTGGCAAAGGCTGCTTACGAACACTCGGCGGCCAACTTCACACCTGCAGAGCAGCAGGCACCACAGCCGAGTGAGCCGCTCGCCGTTTGGGCGGGCAACCAAGCCTTCGCCATGGCGGCGGCTGGTGCCGGTGTCAAGTTCTACTGCGCCTATCCGATGAGCCCCTCGACTGGCATCCTACACTGGATGGCGGCCAACGCCCGCGAACTCGGCATCATGGTTCGTCAGGTCGAGGACGAAATCAGCGTCATCTGCATGACAGTTGGCGCGGCCCACGCCGGCTGCCGTTCGATGTGCGCCACCTCTGGTGGCGGATTTGCTTTGATGACCGAAGGGGTAGGTGCAGCCGGCATGATGGAGGTACCCATCGTCGTAGTCAATGTGCAGCGTGCCGGTCCTTCGACCGGGGTGCCCACGAAGACCGAGCAGGGCGACCTGTGGCAGGTGCTCGGCGCTAGTCAAGGCGACTTCCCGAAACTCATCCTCGCCCCGAGCAGTCCTCTCGACGCCTTCCAAACGATTCCAGAGGTGTTCAACCTCGCCGACAAGTATCAGTTGCCGGCAATCATCCTCTCCGACTTGCTGATATCCGACGAGACTTCGACCATCGACCCGAAGGTCCTCGACATGCAGCCGATCATCGACCGAGGCGAACTCATCACCGAGGCGGGCGATGAGGCAGGAAACTACGAGCGCTACAAGTTCACTGAAAGCGGGATATCACCTCGTGCTCTCCCCGGAATCCCTGGCTACGAGCATGTCGTGTCCACCGACGAGCATATGCCCGACGGGGTGCTCATCAGCGACGAATTCACACACCCGCACAAGCGCCGGGCGATGTTGGAAAAGAGACAGAGCAAGATGGATGGCCTGCTAGCCGATTTGGCGCCTCCGACCATCGTCGGCGCTGCCGACGCCGAGGTGACTCTAGTCGCTTGGGGCTCAACCGCCGGCGTCATCCAAGAGGCAATCGAACAACTTGCTGCGGTCGGCGTGGTCGCCAACCACCTGCACTTCAAGTGGCTGGTACCCTTCCACGTAGACGAGGCGACCGAATTGCTATCCTCCTGCAAGCGCACCATCCTCATCGAGAACAACTACTCCGGACTCTTCCATCGCTACCTGCGAGGCGAGACCGGATTCACGGTGGACGGTCACATCCGCAAGTACGACGGCGAGCCATTCAAGCCACATCACATTGTGGCGGCGGTAAAGGAGCAGCTCGAAGGTAGCGAGACCTTGTCAGTGCCGTATGAGAAAATCATTGTTTGAGGAGATGAAGAGATGTCGGATACGAATGCAACATTGACTTTGAAACCGAAGGACTTCAAGGGTAAGGTAGACCCTGATTGGTGTCCCGGCTGCGGCGACTTCGGTGTGCTCAGCGGACTACAGCGAGCGGTGGCTGAACTAGGTTTGAAACCTCATAAGATTCTCACCGTTAGTGGCATCGGATGCTCGTCCAACTTCCCGGGTTTCTTCAACTCCTACGGCATGCACACCCTGCACGGGCGTTCACTCCCACACGCCTCGGGGGCCAAGTTGTCGAACCACGAGATGACCGTCATCGTCACTGGCGGAGATGGGGATGGATACGGAATTGGAGGTAACCACTTCACCCATACCGCCCGGCGCAACCTCGACATTCTGTACCTAGTGATGGACAACCAAATCTACGGCCTGACCACAGGCCAGATATCTCCCACCAGCGAGGTTGGCATGAAGACCAAGAGCACTCCTCACGGCAGCGTTGAGCTGCCGATCAACCCTATTGCCAGCGCCATCACCAACGGCGCCACTTGGGTGGCGCGTGGCTACACTGGAAACATCAAACAGTTGGTCTCGTTGATTAAGGCTGGAATCGAGCACAAGGGCTTCGCCCTGCTCGATGTATTCAGTCCATGCGTGACTTTCAACAAGGTCAACACCTACCAATTCTTCAGGCCGCGAGTACAGCCGCTAGAGGACCTTGACCATGACGCGAGCGACTGGAAGGCGGGCATTGAGAAGGCGATGGTGTGGGGCGATGAAATTCACACCGGGGTGTTCTTTGAGACCAACTCTCGGCTGACTCTCGAGGAGCAAGAGCCGGTACTCGACGAAGGTGGGCCACTCGCCTACCGAGAACTCGGGCTTAGCAGTGAGGAGACCGAGCGCATCGTCTCCCGGATGATGTGAGCGGCAGAGCACCTCACGACCAACTTCCAAACCACTTCGCTAACCGCGAATCGAGCGAGAATATCTTTCCGGAGAGGCAAGAAAATAGTCCTTTTTGACTGACTTAGCCAACTGGCCGGCGTTGATAGGGCCATACCAGAGCCTGAATCAGAGTGAAGTATTCCTCCCCCTCACGTGCGCGAGTGCGCGAACGGGTTACTGAAAGCCATTAAGCCCTGTTTGAGAAGACCGAAAAATTAGGGTTTTTCCAATTGAGAGTGAATAGTCTACCAATGACCCCCCCCACTTCTGTTAATATGGATGGATGCAACCGCCGAAGGTATGGGAATACGAATTTTGACCCCATTGATTATGACAGCACTGATGGTAATGATGAGTTGGGGAACTCTCGTTGACTCTGTGCAGGAAGAAACGAACGAGCCAATTGTGACTGTATTGGAAACCGTCGACGTCGTGCTAGAAGCACCGTCGCCGGGACATGTGGTGTTTGCTGAATATGTGGGAGGGCAGGATTGTCCGCCTTGCTACAACAGTGCCACAAAGTCCCTGAAACAATTGAAAACGGCCAATACTGACGAGTTCGTGTATATCTCGTATATTGCGAGTCAGTACGCCGTTCTTCGAACCTCGCAAGCTGGTGAAGTGGGCCCTATCAACCGAATCTCCCATCTAGATTCCTCTGGTTCCAACAGCGCACCACGAGCCTATTTCGGAGAGTGTACTCACGGTTCCACGACTTGCTACAAGTCAGGTTCAGGAGGTAACAACAACTACGACAGTCTCTTCTCCGGAACGGGTGGTATGAGTAACAACATGCACTCAACGGTCAACGACTACACTCTATCAGTCGCACAGGCACCTAACGGTAACAATGTAGACATTACAATTGAGGCCAGTTATCTAGGATCAGGCAGTAAGACTGTGTCAGTATTCGCCGCAGTAACCGAAAATGTGTGCCATTCGTATCCATACGCAGACGGGTCCAAGCCTACTCACTGCTGGAAGAAATGGCTGACCAATTCAGGAAACAACGGATTCGTGCAACTAACGCTCTCTTCGACTGCGACCTCCTACACCTGGTCCGTACCTAAGTCGACAGTCTACAACAGTGATGATTCCAATATGATGACCATCGCCGCACTCCAAAGTGGCTGGTCGAGTGGCGCAACTCGCTACGATGTCTACCACACCGCAGACAGCGAGATGAACCCTCTCGATCTCTCGGCTACGGACATCACCATCACCAATGATGACTCGCCTTCCTCTGGCTTCCAGACCGGCGATATGCTGACCCTCGATGCAACTATCACAAACTCAGGGACTGAGGATTACTCAGACGGCGGCTCGATTCAGTTCTACCATGTTACTGGTATGAACAGCGAGCAGAATATCGGACCGTCAGTCGCTTTGAACAACTTGAATGTAGGACAGACTCAGAGCGTCTCAGCACAGTTCGACACTTCATCAGTCACCATGCAGGACAATGGTGCGGAAACATTCCGCGTGCGCCTCTACAACACAGTAGGCGAGAAAATTCCAGTTGGCAACAACCAGAAGGATGGTTCAATTTCTCACGATGTAGCACCCTCGGCAAGTAGGCCGATTGCAACAGGACAGAGCCAAATCGCCCGCGGCGATTCTCTTGACTTTGAAGTCTCAGGACTTTCCAACGACCAAGTTGACTCAATGGCAACGATGTCAGCAGAGATGCAAACCAGTGTTGCAAACCTCAACACTTGGTCCGGAGACTGGGTCAGCGGAGGCACCTTGATGGGTGAAGGAACTGGCAACGAGCGGTTCGTCTTCACAGTCTCACCTCCTTCAACATCCGCTTCAGGCAACTATGATGTACGGGCTCGTCTAGTAGACGCCCGCGGTACTATCGGTGACTGGTCACAAGTAAGTGATAACGCCTTCAACTTGATGAACGGCCTTCCAATGGTAGTCGACCCAACTCAACCCGGCGAGATTCCAGCCAATTGCCCTAACTATCCGGGCCAACCATCCGTCAAGGTTGAGATGATTGAGCGCATTGACCTAGCAGGCCTAGTCTGCGATGCAGAAACTCCTCTCAACGAATTAGTCATCACCAGCAACAACCCTGCATTCCGTCAATGGGATGCTGCAACTGGAGAGATTGAGGTTAAGTTTGACCAAGTGATTACCAACCCAACCGGCGAGGTAGTCGCACAACCGATGCAACTGAGCATCTCGGATGGCGAGGAATCGAACTCTGGAACTCTTTCCATCATGGTGATTGAGAACGGTGCTCCACGCTGGGCATCCCTACCTCCACAGTCGTTCAACGAAGGTGGTAGCACCTCTCTCATCTTGACTCCATATCTCTCTGACACCAGCAGTGATGGAATATCGATCAGTCCGATGGGCCTCTCTGTGTCAATCGTTGATGTCGGGAACAGTTCGCTGATTTCTGGCGACATCAACGGCCACACGATTAACATCGACACAGTCGATGAGAACGCATTCGGCTCGACATTGATGACCATTAGGGCTTCAGACAGCGACGGCCAGTTCACCGACACTCAACTCGTAGTGCATATAGGGAACATCAACGACGCACCTACGCTCGATGTTACAGACTTCAACGGTCTGCGAATGAAGATCGGCGAAGAGTTCAACTTCGATGTCATTGGAAACATGGCTGATGTGGATGACTCGGTAGACGCAATGTTCGTCACCGTAAATTCGGACACTTGGAAGATTGGCTCTCGTTACAATCCACTCTCCGGTGCAATCACCGCGTGGTTTGAGGAGCCTGGCACTCACACCTTGACAATCGTTGTCAGCGATGTCCATGACGCCGCTACCGCATACGATGTTACAGTCGAGATAATCGAGTCCATCCCATTGGTGTGGTCTGATAACCCAGAAACTGGCGACATAATGGCTGAGGGCTTCAACATCTATGTTGGCGAAGAACCCTCTTTCACCGTCAGTCACCATGGTGACGCTGTACTTACCAATGTGGAGATTATCTGGACAATCTGCAACATTGATACTGGAGTCTGCACTGATTTCGGAACAGAGGATGTCTCCGACATCTCAGAGCCATACTCTTTCAACATCACCAAGCAGGTTGGAAAGTTACTCTACCGCGACCAAATCAAACTCAGTTTTGTCGCATTGGGTGATGATGGCTTCGACCGCGCCTCGTCAACCGGTGCTGCCTTCGATATTCTCGAAGAGCCCCCAGTTGTCGAAGACACCACGGAAGATGACACCACCGCAGATATAGTTGACACAGAAGCAGCAGGCGGCCTCAATCTCGCTTTAGTCGGAATTGCAGGCGCTCTCCTTCTTGGCCTACTCGTAGCAGTCACGCTAGGAGTCATGCTAATGCGCGGCCGCAAGGAAGAGGAACTCGGCATGGGCTTTGGTGCTGCAGAAGCACTCGGCCCAGCAGCAGGTGGCATTGGCTCCGTACCAGACTACACACAACTCCCAGCAGGTGGCTCCTATGTCACCAGCGAAAGTGGCCAGACTGTCTACCTCGCACCCAACGACACAGATTGGACCATGCAGGCAGACAACTCGTTCATCCGCAGCCGCTGAATGAACTGGTAACCAACCAACACCCTCTCCCGGGGAAAACTCCGGGAGACCTAGGTAGGACGGTTGGCGATAGCCTTCGAAGGCATCCACGATTACCGTGGCAACGCACATTTCTCCAACTTACAACAAGAGGGAGAGTTGAATTGGCTCACAGCAGAGCCAACTTCGATGGCACCGGGTCCACGCGCCGATGGCGACCCCTCGCGTCAGCGAATCGTTTCGTTCCTTGAACGGAACCAAGGTGCGCACCTCTCAGCAATAGTACGGGCGTTGATGTTGGGCAACCACCAAGCGACCATCCACCTGAAGACCTTGGAGGCGGCAGCGTCTGTTTGGGGAAGGAAAGAGGGAGTGTTTCTGAGGTACTACACGGCTTCGATACCTACGAACACCCCGGCTGAGCAACTGCCAAACCCTCAGGTAATTTACACCCCCGACACGATGCAATTCCGTATCCTCGACAGGCTAGCGCGAAACCCCCCTGGCACCAGTTCCACAGGACCTCTCACGCAAGGTCAACTAGCCGAAGAGCTCGGTTGTAGTCAGCAGTTGGTGAGTCATCATCTGATTTCTCTTGAAGGAGGTGGGTGCGTGTCAACAAAACGGTCCGGATTTAGAAAACAGTGGCGTGTTCTCGCTCCTGGATTGCAAGCGATTACCGGTGGACTGCAGTCGCTCTCGACATTGGACCATCACGACTTGGATGCACTTATCAAACACTACTCCTAACATAATTTGATGTTGAGGAAAAAGCAGATTTTTTAGATGTTATATCCCTTGGATATTGTCCACTTCAGTATTGGAATAGTTGAATTCAGCCGTCCGAATGGCGAACGCGGGTGTCCGAAACAATATAGGGCGGTCGAGCGGCCCGCAGGAATATGACATCAGTAAGTCAGCAACTGCAAGAAATGATTGACGGCCTAATGGCCGCTATGAAGGATGCCGAGAAGCATGAGAAGGGCGTAGACGCCGCTTCCCGCCGCCTGCGCGGTAGCCTCTCTGGAGCTGCAAAGGCGTGCAAGACAATGCGCGCACAGATCCAGTCCGAGCGCAACTGAACTCCAAACTGAGTTCAATTGAGCGCCTTCAAAGATTTTCGAACCCGGCCCGATGGGGGAATTTTTCCCCGTCGGGCCTCTTTTTTGTTTCAGAACCGTGCCTCCCGACAGTAAACCAGTTCACTTTTTTTTACCACCACCACCCTGCCGGAGAGGGATGGGTTCATGCCCATCGGTAATCTGCAACTTCCATGAGTGAACTGCCAGTCAAACGACGGGGCAGGATTCGCCGTATCCTCTCAGCAATCCCATGGATCGCAAGAGGTGCCTATACCGTAGCCAGGAAACTTCCGAAGGAACAGCGCAAGGAATTAGTCGCGGTCGCCAAAGACCCAGAGAAATGGGGTGAGGCGGTTTCCAAGGGGTGGGATGTGGCGAAGGTTGAGGCTGTGGAGGCCAAGGATGCGTTCAACACTCTCGGAAAGATAGTCCTCGGAAGGAAGACCGACAAGGCGGAGCGAAAACAGGCAGCAAACCAACTTGGCCTCATCGGAACGGTGGTGATTCCACTGCGCGTATTCATGATACCAGGAAGCGAGATTTTGCTCGGTATTGTCGCATTTGTAATCCCATGGCGATTGGTTCCAGACAAGTGGATTCCCTTCAAGTCGCTGCGTGAGAACCCAGAAGAGTTGGTTGCAGAACAGAAGCGAAAGCGGATGAAGTTGTTCCGAAAAGACCGCCAGAGGGTTGTCGACAAACTCGACTAGTCAGTGCATTGCGATGACTTCGCCGTGAGTAGTCCAGATGGTCCACTCACCACCTCCGTTCATGAAATCGGCCTCACCTCTAGCTGCTACACTCCACCCATCGGGAGGGTTTTGCCAGTCTAGCCCGGGCGCGAGGACAACCCATTCGACATTCGAGAGATTACCCCTGTTGGGAAGGGTCAGCCCATCCGCTAGTTCGTCTTGCCATCCAGACTCGGGGGCGCGCCAATGTCCAGTCACATTCCGAGAATCGTCGGGGTCAACTTCGGTGTGGAAGGTGTAGAGGTAGTGCATTCCCAAGGTCGCCTCGTCAACGAACAGTAAGTCCTCTCCATCATCCATGTTGAACGACAAGAACTCTCCAGCATCCTCGGTCCAAAAGGTCTGGCCGTGGAATGACGCGAGCACCGCCAACGGCAGAATGAGAATCAAACCGAGGGCGAGTGCGGGTGCCTTCTTGCCCGGGTCAGTTAGTGAGGGGAGTTCGGGGTCGAGCGCCTTGAGGCGTGTGAGCAGCATCAGGGCTGGCACCATGATGAGAGAGATGTAGCGCCCATTGTTGCCCATAGTCCACATCACCCAAGGCCACTCGGCGTTCCAGCGCACCGACTCATAGGTCCAGAGTGCCGCGACATAGACCGTGATTGCTGTGGTAAATCCTACAATGATGACGGTGAGGAAGGTCGCTCGCAAATCCTCGACCTCTCGAAGCCTCTTGAGTGCGGGGCAGACAAACGGCCACAACACCATGCCGAACAGCGAGTAGATGAGCACCACGTCGAAGGTCGATACCAGCAACGCGAAGGCGAACCGACCAGTCTCCTCCCCGATGACAGAGAGAGTTCCCCCTCCCCCACTCAGGCCCAACCCGACCATCGCGAGGAATACCCCCCCCGCGGTCAGTGAACCGGCAACGATTGGTTTGCGGGTGATTCGGCGTAGGTTGGAGGCAAACTCATCGACTCCGAAGAAGAGTGCGAGCGCTGCACCAAAGCCGAGGCAATAGAGTGGATTGACTCCCTTAATCATCAACACGAGGCTAAACATTACTGTCGAGACTAACACCGCAAAAGCCAGCATTCCGCGACTCTTTTCAGCGCTTCGTTGCAGGACTGAAAGTACACCGATGACGATGAGCCCCGCGATCAACGGTTCGTTGTAGGCGCGCCCGGTCGAGAAGATGAAGGTCGGATAAATAGCGACCAGTGCAGCGGCTCGCCAACCGTTGCGCGTCGCACCCTCATTGCCCGCACCAGCGATTCCAATAGCCGCTCCGGCCAAGCCGATCAGCATCAATGTAAAGACGAGCGATAGCGCTTTGATGCCACTCTCACCTAACTCGCTCTGGGTGAAGGCGATCTCAAAGTGGTCGGAGGTCGGCGCATAGGCAGGGTCGCTCGCCTGAGAATCGATTGGTCGGGTGTGGCCCCAGACCAAGGCTCCATCATCATCCTCAGCGAGGCGAACATGAGTGTCATGGCCGAACGCGCTTGTGAAGACGACAACCACATTGAGTAGAATCCCGAGAATCAGCAATCCCTTCCAGAACTTATCTTGGTTGACAAAGGACCACCAGCCCTCTTGCTCAACCTCGACTGGGTCGGGTGAATCAGTGTTCTCCACAGTGTTCGGGTGAGGTCAACTTGCCCTTGAGCCTGCGGGTCGCCGTTAACCCAGCCAACCCATTCTTTACTTAGAAGTCGAATAGTGAGGTCTGACCACCTTGTCGAACTCTTCCAGCATTAGCTAGCCGACCAAGCGCCCGCTCGATTCTCCGCTCCGAAAATCCTCGACCTTCGACCAACATCTTTCGAAGACCCTCTTCGTCGCACATTCCGCTTGCCGGCAACGGTTCATCTCCTGCCGGATGGTTGAGAAAAAGTGCCCGAATCTCCTCAAGTCGTTCTGGAATTTCCTTATCTTTGACAGCGCACACCTCTTCCAAGGTGCCGTGTTCACGGATGAGTTTGAGTCCAGTTTTCGGGCCGATTCCCCTGATTCCCGGGTGGAAGTCGGTTCCAACCATGATTCCAAGGTCGACCAACTGTTCTTGGGTGAGGCCATTTTCCTCCAACAAATCTGCCAAGACAATTCTCTCCGCTGTAACTACCCTGCCAAATTTCCGGGTGCCGTGACTAACGAGATTCCTCACCATCACCGGTGAGCCGTAGAGCAAAGTGTCCCAATCTTGGCTGGCAACTGCTCCTAATTCTCCGCGCGCACAGCGAACCGCAGCAGCGCCCTCCGCCTCCATCGGCGCTTCGATGTTGGCGATTCCAAGCAAGTCCAACATTCCCCTTGTCTCAGCAACCATGTCTCTTGTGTATTCTGCAGTTTGTCCGCCCAATTTTTGGGCGGTAGTCCAATCTTCTGCCTCCACTGCAGCAGTCCACTTTTCCTTCGCCTCGTCCTTGCGCGCCCTGCGCCCAGCCAACTCTTGCATTTTCAGTTCATGTGGCCTACCATCGAAGACGAAGACCGGGTCGATACCCGCTTCCACCATTACCGTGGCCCTATCTAGGAAGCCCATCAAGTGGGAGACTGGGTTGCCGTTTCGGTCTCTTAGGGGTCCGCCATCTTGCCCTTCCCCTCGCGCCCGGAGTGAGGTGATGAACTGGTAAGCGGTGAGAAAAGCGTCAACTGCGACCCTTTGCCCAGCCAAGTCGGTTAGTTCGACAGGTTCCGGCGTAGCCAAATCCCTCAGGTTGCAGCCCAAGGAATTCACCCCATTTCAGTCGTCATCGAGGTCGAAGTCGTCGTCGAAGTCGTCTTCCTCATCTTCATCGAGGTCAAAGTCGTCATCGAAATCATCGTCATCATCGTCGTAGCCATGGTCGCTGTGCGCAGCCCCCCGACCCTTGTTAAGTTGCCAGATTCCAACGCCACCCATAGCGATTCCAAGCAGAACTAAAATCATTGGATAGAACTGCCAATCGTAAGAGACACCGACCACTTCGATTACCGTGGTTCCATCTGCCATCTTTTCCGGAATTACCCACCGCCCGCCGAAATCAGCACTTTTTACCCAAAACTGGTTTTCTTCATCGGCAGGTGCGGCCCACTGTGGGACAATTCTTGATTCACCGTCTGAACCGGTCACATTGATCATTTTCACATTGATGATTACCGCTGAGCCGAGTGTCGGGTCAATGTTGAGTAGTGAGAAGTAGAGTTGGGCATATTCTCTGCCTCGTGGCGTCGATTCTGCTGGGTCACTCAATTTTTCTCCATAAGGTTCGAAGCCGAGTCCGTAGTGCCAATCTCCATGACCTTCGACATCCTTGGCACGATAGACGACATCGTATTCGATCCATAATTGGAATTCGGTATCCTCAACCAATTCTCCAAGGAACGTGCCTTCCCTCTCCTGCAGTGCTGCTAATTCGTCAATGGTCCAAACATTCGGGTCATTTTCGTCGATTGCTGAAGCGAGTGCAATAGGCCCCGATAAGATTGGAATGATGGTCAGCGTTGCGAGCATACCACTGGTCACCATCACTACCGAGAGAACTTTCCAAATACCGATTTGAGGTGGTAGAAGGAACATGATGAGTGCGGCGATTCCGGCGCTCAAAATCAAGTAGAAAATAGGCCCTCCATAGCCACTTGAAGTCGCCTTTATCTCAACGAAGCCAGCATCACCTTTCGCATAGGGTGAGACATACTCTTTGCCCGATTCGATGTCAAGACCGGGAACCTCTTCCTCGTATGGAGGAAGCACAGGAACTTCCAACTCGAAGTTTCCGCGGCCGAGATAGAGGGTGTAGCCCTCAAAGAAGCTGCTGGATTTGGTGAACGAAATTCGTAATCCAAAGACCTCTCCAGCCTTCACATTGTCAATGCTGTGCCCCTCAAATTGGAAGGTGTAGATGTCGCCGTCGACCTCATCCGGCCCTGCAAGAGTGACCGTCGAAATATCTCTGCCACCACTTTTGGGACCTAACCTCATCGTGATGGTGACCTCCTTTGAGCAACCGTTGCAGTTGATGTTGAGGTTCATTGTGCCTGTAATCGGTTGGTCTGCATCGATTGCAGTGTCATTTGTGTTCGCATCAGACCCATCAAAAGTGAATTCACGAGGCCCACCACTTGAGGTGATGCCGTCATTACTTTCGAAGAAATTGTCGGTTGACTGTCCGTCGTTGGGTTCAGCGTGGTTCCAAGTTTCCCATTGGGTGTAGTCGTCGCCGCTGTCTTCACCGTACATGAATAGCGTATTTTGCTCGTAAGTCAACATGCGGTCCGGGTCGTCGTCACCCTCTTGCAGAGCGGGACTTGAAGTCGAAGATGATGCGACGGAAGATAGCAGGATAACCGTCAATGGCAACAACACCGCCCATGGGGCGGTGCGATTTCGGCTACTTTCAACGGCGGCCATCGTGCTGCGGATTGCACCGACGGATATAGAATTGAAGGCGTCACGCCTTGAAACAGATAGGGGGTAATTCGATGACGAACCGAGGTGTTGAATCATCAATTCCGAGCGCCCCAGAACTTCCCATAGAGTCACTTCTGCTCGCCAGCGGATGGCAACCGGAGTTAGCGACTCTCGAACATTCCCAACTCATCGCAGCCGATTCGGACGAACAGTTTGAAATCAATTTCGTGCAGGAAAGAGCGATTAGCGCAGCGAGTGAAAGCGTGCTGAAAACTGCCCACCTCTCAGCCTTGGTAAGTGAGGTACTGCGGCCCCATCACACAAGAGATTACACAACCCAGGAAGAGCACATAGAATTCGCTTTACAGTGGTGCGAGGAGCATCTGAAAAATGACGGTCAAACCATTGCCGTTCGGTCTCACCGCCAAGGTCTCAGGCTTCCCGATTGGTCGGGCCGGGCCTTCGAACAAGCGCTTGGAGGCAGACTCCACGCAGCGGGTTGGAAAATCGACCTTGAATCGCCAGACATCACTTTCAGAGTGATTTCACTCAACCACGCCGGCGAGCCGGCGCTCGAGTCGTGGGAAACTCCAGTCATCGCTTGGGGTGTGCAGGTGGTGGGCCCTTCCGACTGGGATGGCAGAACTGCTCCCAATCGACCCTTCTTCAAACCGGTCAGCCTCGATCCGCGGGTTGGACGAGCGATGGTCAACCTCGCCTGTCCGGGTGGAGGTCGGCTTCTCGACCCGTTCTGTGGAACTGGAGGCATTCTGATTGAAGCGGTACTCGCTGGATTGGAGGTCTGCGGGAGCGACTTGGATGGGCGCATGGTGGCAGGAAGTTTGGAAAATTTGGAGTGGGCGAAGGCAATCGAAGTGGCTGATGAAATTGGTCGAGCAACGCCGGTGGAATCGAGTTCTACAGATAAGGCGGAACCGGATGTTCGCAAGTGTTCAGCGACCGAGGCAGCCGCAGTATGGCAAGGCGAGTTCGACGGTTTTGCGTTCGACCCCCCGTATGGGAGAAACTCTTGGAAATCGGATGATGGCTGGGAAATTTTTGAGCAAAGTCTCGACCAGTGCAGCACTTTGGCAAGTGAGGATGCGAATCTCGTAACCCTTCTTCCTTGGTCACCTGAGGCCACCGACATCGACCTTTTTGATGATGAGGAGAACCCGCGAGCCATCACCTTCGGCAAGCAGTGGATGGAGGTGGTCGTCGCCCTGGAAGATGCCTGCTGGTGCCTCGACGCCTACATCCATGTACCAGTTCATGGCAGCCTGTCGCGACTTCTCATCGTCTGCTCATTCGATGATACAGAAGAATGAAAAAATTCTGATTTTAACTCATCAAAACATTGACACTCTGCATAGGTCAGCAGAATTCGATGCGAAACAGTCGACTCCAAGTCCTGCTCTCTTTCGTGGTGCTGCTCGGCCTGATGTCGTTCTCACCACCCAGTGACATCGATGTTCAAGATTCCAAGAGTGTGAATTGGTCGGCAAGAGGTTCTGATGAGCAGACCGTGTTGTCAATCGGACCTGCTGACCGTCAGGCGGAATTGAGGATTCCCGGTGATATCGGTGAAAATGAAACGCTGCCGCTGGTCGTCGCATTGCATGGTTTTTCCCAATATCCCTTCTATGTGGATGGCTACTTTCAGGGAGCCAACAGCGTCGATGCGAACAGACACCTGCTGCTCACACCGGATGGAACTGAGAATCAAGATGGCTATTTCTTCTGGAATGGCACCCCCGCCTGCTGTGACTTCTACGGCCAGAAGGTCGATGATGTCGGTTACCTCTCAGGGCTGATTGACACCGCCGTTTCCGAACACGGGGCGGACCCTGACCGAGTGATGCTGATTGGCCACTCCAATGGCGGCTTCATGTCGCACCGGATGGCATGTGATGCTGGCAACAAGTTGCACACCATCATCAACTTCGCTGGCGCCACCTTTGGTGAATTCACAGATTGCAGTATGACGGGATACCCGAACATCGTCAATGTCCATGGGACTAGTGATGGCACAATCGACTACAACGGTGGATATAATTTTGGGAACTCGTACGCTTCATCTCCCGATGGTGCTGCATGGTGGGCTGAGCGCTCCGGTTGCGACGCCAGTTCCACTCCGATGGGTACACTCGACTTGGTTGATGGTGACGGGGTCAACGAAACCGCCCGACTACAACACCTCAATTGCGCACAAGGAAACAGGGTGGCACATTGGATATTGGATGATATCGGACACGCTCCGGCATTTACCGATGGCTCGTTGATCAACACCGCCTTTGACTGGGCGTTTAACCAGCCGGTGGAAATCGAAGGTTGCACAGATGCGGAGGCGACCAATTACGATGAGGACGCCACCCTCGACGACGGCTCATGCGAATATCCTCCTCCACCTGTTGAGGGGTGCATGGACCCAGCCGCCACCAACTACGACGAGACCGCCGAGATTGACGACGGCTCTTGCGAGTATCCCCCACCCCCGATTGAAGGGTGCATGGACTCCAACGCAACGAACTATGATGCGACTGCGGCCGTTGATGACGGCTCTTGCGAATATCGACCGCTGCCAATTGAGGGCTGCACGAACTCAAGCGCAACCAACTATGACGCGACCGCCGACGTTGACGACGGCTCCTGCGAATATCCTCCACCACCGATTGAGGGATGCATGAACTCCAGCGCCACCAACTATGATGAAACCGCAACCGTTGACGACGGCTCATGTCAGGAACCACCACCGGCACAAACAGAGGGCTGCTTGGACCCCACCGCCACCAACTATGACGAGACAGCAGCCGTTGATGATGGCTCATGCCAATTTGTTGAGGATATATCCGATGATGACGCTCAAGGTGATGATGGCGGTGCGGATGCAAGTGCATCAGGCGAAGAAGGATTAGTTGAGAGCATCACTCCGTTGAACTTGGTCCTAGGAAGTTCATTCGTTGTAGTGACTGCCATTTTCTTATTTCGTCGATTGAAATAACTGCATCTTGATAGCATCCTATGAATGGGCGATGCAGGATTTGAACCCGCGTCGACGGGTTCGAAGCCCGTCAGGATATCCAGGCTACCCTAATCGCCCAATGAGCCGCCGACTCGGGCATATCCCTTGAAGGCGACGGCTGAGAGCGGAGGCTGATGGCGGCGGAATGGGAGCGGAGCCCCTGCTTGGAGCGGGGTTGCAGCAAATGTTGTAGAGAAACAGAAATGCCGGTGACAAGGGCAGACATTTCGAGAATAACCGCGCTTGGCCACAAGCTCTCATTCTTCACCATCGTCCAGCCTGACGGCGGTGTGCGGTTGGCGAATTCGAACGAGACGAAAGCGTGTGTTTTTTTGACCACCGACTCGGCGGAGCCAGATGCGCCAGGAATCTGTTCAATTTGGAAGGACAGACCCGAGGGCTGTCGAATCTATCCTCTCATTTTGGATGAGTTGGACCAACCATACCTCGATGAGTTGTGTCCCCACCGTGATGAGTTCCCTATTCCCCCTATTGGCCTACGCGGACGCCTTCACATGCTCTCCGACATTTTGGATGGAGATTCAATTTGAGCGCAACTTTGGAGTCAGCCACATCTCATTTTTATTTTTTTAGAAAGTCAGCCACTTCAGCGCCAGATTTGGAGCGTATCCTCACCACATTGGCTCTCTTCAGCGAGTGTCAGCCCTGCGTGTTTGAGTCGCTCGGAATTTATTCCACCTTCAACCCCCTCACCCAAGTCGACATCCGCTTTGAACAGATAGACTTCATCGACCAGTCCAGAATCTAGGAACCTACACCAGACATCGGGACCACCTTCGACCATGAGCCGCTGTATTCCCTTATCGCCGAGCAGGTCGAGCAGTTGGACTAGGTCAACACCCTCCTCGGAAGAGCCGAGATGAGAGTGCAGGCAGACCACCTCCGCTGTCAAACCGGAATCCTCACCTTCTGAGTGGAAGATGATTGTCTCGCCGCCATCGGAAACCAATTTACTGTCGGTGGGAGTTCTGAGCCTTCTGTCGAGAATAATTCTCAATGGTTGCTCGCCTTTGCCTATTGGGACGCGGCGAACCGTTAGTTGAGGGTCGTCTCGAATCACCGTATTGACGCCAACCACGACCGCATCGCACCTTCTGCGAAGTTCGTGAACAGCATCGAGTGATTCTTCTGATGTGAACCGACCCGGTGCGTCGTGTTCTGAATCGACCCTTCCGTTCCGGTCTATCGCCGCCTTGAGAGTTACAAGTGGCCTTCGCCGCTCACACCAGCGCATGAATGGGGCCATCTGTAGGCGCGCCTCGGCTTCTTGGAGACCTTGAGATACTTCGATTCCAGCCATCTTCAAACAATCAACTCCGCCTCCTCTGACGGTCGGATTGACATCTTCTGCTGCGATCACAACTCTGCCGATTCCAGCCCACATCAGCGCCTCTGTGCAGGGGGGTGTTCTCCCGTGATGGTTGCACGGCTCGAGAGTGACATAGGCGGTCGCCCCCTGAGTTGGAACCCCTTTTTCTTCCGCATCGGCGATTGCTGCTTGTTCTGCGTGCAGGTCACCCAAGTGGTCATGCCACCCTTCTGCGATTACTTCGCCATCCTGCGCTAACACACAACCCACGGGTGGATTCGGTGAAACTTGGCCTTGCCCTCGCTCAGCCAATTCCAACGCCCGCGCCATGCAGGCACGGTCGAATTCACTCCATTCCACAGCGCTCATCCACCAACTCCGAACGGCCTTCTCCATTTGGTGATTCGCACTAACTATTCGACTCAACACGACCGAATCAGTGGCTTCCATCAATCAAATCCGCTGCAAAACATCCAATCCCGCCCTCCGCACGGTTTGAATGCTGGTTGCCTCTTCCGCCACCATGCCCCGCTTCGCCTGCATCGTCAATCCAGCCGGGCGTGACGGCCGTTCTCTCAAGCGCTGGCAGGCGGCCGCCCCCGCCCTCGCAGCGGCTGGCGTCGAGTTGGAGACTCACTTCACAGAGCGGGTCGGCCACGCCTGCGAACTCGCTTACTCGATGCGCGACCGTGACGACATCGACCTGATAGTTGCGTGTGGTGGAGACGGAACTGTTCACGAGGTGGCATCCGGTATGCGAGGCTCATCGACTCCTCTCGGAATCATCCCAGCAGGAACCGGCAACGATGTTGCCAGAGCGCATGGAATCCCTTTGAAGAAAGTGAACGGCATTGTCGACATTCTACTCAACGGAACCAGCCGCCATGTAGGCGCATTTCGATTGCAGGGAACCCCTGCACCCGGGGAGGGAGGCTACCCGGAACCGGGGAACAATCCCTTGTGGGACGGTGAACCAGACATTGAGGGAAGAGTGGTCAGATGGGTCTTCCTCGAGTCCGATTGCGGAGTGACCTCAGCCACAGCCCGCGCAAAACTTCGGCGCGCAAAATGGATCAAAGGCTCATTCAAGTACACCTATCTTGGACTCACCGAGATTCTGCCGTGGAAGAAGAAAATGGCTTGGGTGAAGATTGACGACAACCCCGGCGAAGTGGTCGACTTCTCGATGCTCGCGGCCACCACCACCGAGATGTTCGGCGGCGGATATCGAGTCTGTCCGGGCGCCTCACCGATTCTCGAACATGGCCACCTGTGCCACGCTTGGGGCCTCAACAAGTTGCAGATGTTGATGCTGATGGGGCCGCTGAAGAAGGGCAAACATGTCGGCAAGTGGGGCATCGAATTCAAGCACTGTTCTCGATTGGAAATCCGCGCAGTCGATGGAGATGGAAACCCTACTGATGCCTCAAACGACCCGCCTCTTATCGTGCAGGCTGACGGTGAGCCATGCCTCCAAACTCCGGCACTATTGGAATTCCATACCAAGCAACTCTGGATTCAAGGAGCCAACCAAGTTTCTTGGGATTCGTAAGAGAGAAATAGGCTCTCCACCCACTAGAGTGAGAAGTCGGAGAAGTCCTCGTCATCGGTGATATCGGGGCCTCGATTGACCGGTTCGGGTTCAGGCTCGGGTTCAGGCTTTTTCTTTACAGAGCGGGTCTTTCGGACCTTCGGCTTGGCTGCTTCTCCCTTCTCCATCGCCATCGAACCTGTCTTTACTTCTTCTTCGGCGTCTGCTTCGCCACCTGCACCGCTAGCATGTCCACCGCGGCCACCGGGTCCTCCGCGACCGCCACGGCCACCTCCGCGAGCCCACTCGGCATCGTCTTCCATATCGGCCTCCCTATCGGCAATTTCCTCGTCCATTGAAATCGATTCATCTGTTGTCACGACACCGCCGCTCTCAACACCGCGGATTGAGCGAGCGTCAGGTCTGTTGCCCTCTCTCAAAACTGAGTCTATGTCGAAGTCACCCAACTCAACTTCAGGTTTGGATGAGAGTTTCTCCGCCTTGATGACCTCAGCCTTCTTCGCTTTGACATCTAACCCCTTACCGGTCTCTCTTTCAATTTCCTTCAGCACTTGAGAGATATCTTTCTTGACACCTCTTGCGGCGAGAAGTTGGGCTTCAGTCAGCAGTTCTTTTGCACTCAATTTAGCGCCTCGCCGAATCATTCCGGTGGAGAGCAGGAAGAGGATGACTGCACCACCAAAGGAGAACAGGATGAGAAGAAAGTATGCTGCGCTGCCAATTGGGCTAACTGAAAATGCATCGTAAGGATCAGATTCGCTAATCACCCCATGTTTTTCCAAGGTGATTTGGGTGACTAGCATGGAACCTGAAAAACCACCATCGCCGGAGCCCCCTGCATAGATGCGGCAGTTCCCGGTAACTTCCGGAGCATATGGGTAACTATTATCGCTCATAAACCAGCCTTTAAGGGATATTTTTTGGTGTGGGTCGAGCCCTCCGAATCCCTTCAAAATTTCTTCATTGGCAGGAATTAGTCCAACCACCGCCCATCCGGTGTGGGGAAAACTACTGGAACTTCTCTCAAGCGGCGGTTTCGCTTTCACTCCACTGGTTGGATAAACCCATTTGACTCCATCCAATCGACCCATGTCTGGGGATTCCGCATCATCGTATGCGTTCAGTTGGATGATTACTGCTGAGACGGACATCTTCTCCGCGTCGGGAACCCCATCAACACCATTCGGAAAGTGGTTTGTTCTGGTGAGCCAACCTTCTATGAAAACTGGCTTACTCTCATATTCCACCGAGCTGTCGTATGCCAAAGAAATGTTGCCTTCGGAATCACATCCTGTAAGATTGACTAAATCATCGACGATTTGATTTTCTCCCAGTTGTGTGGAGAGTGTTGCCGTCATTGCCGAGTTATCGACAGTCACCTCGATACCATCATCTCCCCACGCTGCAAGGTCAGGACTGACGCATCCTGCAAGCGTGATTGCTGATACGAGCAACAAGGCGAGGATGCGTCGAGATACTGCTGCCACGCTTCTTGGCAGAACGGCTAGAGTTGATGACGCTTTGCAGCGAAAATAGTCACCCCCCATCGGCCATTTTAGGGGAATGTTTCAGTGCCAGACCACTCACTCAGTGAGGAGAGTTTGAACATCCGCCAGAACTTCAGCGGTCGACCAGTCGGAATCGGTAAAGTTGACCCGCTTTTTACCAGCCTTGTCAATCAGGTAGGTTGGTGGCATAGTATGGATTACAATCTGCTCTCCGCTCGGGAACGGAATCTGAGAATCGAGAGTGGAATTTGGAGCCCACGCGATGTGGCTTTTTCCAGTCAACAAATCCATGCCGACTTCGCTCCCTTGCCAACTTCGAGAAGTTTCGTTCCAAAAGTGGAGCTCCCACCACCAACTGCTGTCTCCTGGTGCCGAAACGCCCTCTATGGATGACATGTAATGCCCCCACGAACTGGCGGGCGCATCGAAATCATCGAGCGCAGCAACCGTCTGAGACCAGCCGTTCATCTCCGGCAAATTCGAAGTGAGAACAGTTCCATTCGACTGAATAATCGTGATGCTAGCATCATCTCCAACAGGGGCACTGATGTTGTCATTTGAGGTGGTGTTGGGAGCGAATGCAAGATGGCCAGTCGAAATATCATCGATTCCAACCATGCTCTCCTCCCAGGCGTTGCTAGTAGAGTTCCAAGAGCGCAACTCCCACCACCACGACCAGTCCTCTGGAGAGTTATCGCCATTGAAGCCGCTGACCATGTGCCCCCACTGACCATCGCTTGCATTGACATCCCAGCCAGCAGACGCGGCGGTGGAAATCAGTTGAGTCCAGCCGTTCTGGACGACATTATTCTCACTCGCATTACCATCAGGCATCACAACGGTCACGCTGCTATCCTCCTCACCGTGGCTATGACTTGAAGCCCCGAATCTGATTCCCCAACCATCCCACACAGCCATCAATGTAGAATCATCTTCACTGGTAAGGTGTGGCCAGTCGTACCCCATTTGAGAAGTCCAGTCAAGAAAGTGGGCGGGGGTATCGCGTGCGGGGTCCATGGTAATGGAGATGAAGACCACATCAGATTCAGCCTCACCGAGTTGGCTTTTGACAGCGTTCATGTTTGACTCAATCAGCAAACAAACATCAGGGCAATTTGTGTATGTGAATGAGAGCACAACCACTTTTCCCTCAAAGTCAGAAAGTGAAACATTCTCGCCATTTTGGTCGGTCAGTGTGAAATCCTCAACTGAGAGTGCCGGTTGGTATTCCAACCCATAGAAATCGAGTGATGAGGAGTTTCCACCCCCCATGCAGCCGGCGAAAAGCAGAGCAATTACGAGCAGTGGCACAAGCCTTTTTCTCATTGAAATCGGGGTTGCATCGGCCGTTTATCATGTTGACGACAGACTATTTGGGAAGAGGGAACGGAGGCGCGGACGGAGAGATTGGAACCCTTTGAACAACCATTTTGATTCAATCGATTGAAGGCGCGAACGGAGAGATTTGAACTCCCGCGACACAAGGTCACCGGATTTCAAATCCGGCGCGATACCAGGCTATGCGACGTTCGCAGCGAACCGCCGAGTCAGCCCCTGTTCATCAAACAGCAGGGTCAGTTCAACCCAAATGCCTCGCCGGAGGCGAGGCGCTCAATAGCCCGGAGGCCGACACCAGTCAGGCAGTGCATCTGGAGAGTTCGGAGATGTCAATCCGATGAAAATCACCATCAAGATAATGAATGCGACAGGAAAGAGTGCAGTCAAAGTCAAGATATTCGAATCTGCTTCCATTCTCAAGTGCATGAAAACGCATGCAATTCCCAAAAATTTCACGACTCCAATCGACACCAAAATGAAAATTACCATCTCATTGGAAATCAATTCTTGAACGGCTGCAGCAACCGCTCCGACTTCAATCGCTGTGAAAATCATCAGCATCGCGAAATTGAGATTGTAAACATCTTTTCCAAATAGTGTGTGACTCATTTTCATTCCTCCCTAATACAGATAGAACGCCGGGAAAACCAGCACCCAAACCAAGTCGACGAAATGCCAGTAGAGTCCAAAGTACTCAATTGACACGGCATTCGAAGGGCCATAGCCTCCGTTGTGCGCCTTCCAAGACATGTACGCCAAACCGACAATTCCGCCGAAGACGTGAACTCCGTGCGTTCCTGTAGTTACGAAGAAGGTGCTCGCTGACAATCTCAGATTAATTCCCTCCAATATTGTATGCCCCTCGCCGTGGAGTGCGTAAGCCTCGTTGTGAATTGTGAAGCCATCGTCCATCAGGCTCGGGGCGTAGAACGGCCCGATATTGAATCCGATGAACCACTCAACAATTTTCAGGGTAAGGAAGAGTGTGGCCAGCGCCATTGTGGCGAGAAGGTAGTTTCTCACTTTGCGGCTGCGCTCGATGTGGTCAAGGTCGGTGCGGTGGGCGGTCTTGAGTGCCATTACCACAGTGAACGAGGAGACGATGAGCGCGAATGTGTTGATTGCACCGGGGACAAGAGTGTCTGGAAGACCGATGCTGCCGAGGGTGAGTGTCCACGATTCGGAGTGACTGCCGGCGATGAAGTATGAGGCGGGCAACCAGCAAGCCTCACCGGGTGAGAAGGGGATTCCTGCTGATGTGATGTTGTCGTTTGCTAGGATTGAGGTGCAAGATTCGATGCCAAGTCGGTAGCGAATGTAAGTGGTGAAGAGGCTGCTGAAAATCATCATCTCAGACCACAGGAAAATCCACATTCCGACCTTTCTCATGTCGATGTTTTGGAAGGGGACTCCAGTCGCCTTTGGCTCGTAGGTTCCGTCAAACGAGTAATCTTGGCGCCACCAAACGACGAGACCAGCGAACACAATTGCCAATCCGACGATAGTCATCGGAAGGGAACCTGCGTCGTAATCGAAGCCATTGCGCGTAGCGTTCATGACGAAGGTTGCGGCGAACGAGAAGAGGAATACACCAACGCCGAGCGACATGATGAGCGGCGCCCAACTGTTGTGAGGTGCCCCGTTCTTCTCCCAGTCGTGAGGCCCCCAAGCGCTTGGATGGTCGTGATGGTCATCGTGTGCGTCGTAACTCATTTACTCCCCTCCTCGTAGTCTTCTGGAACCATCATTCGCATCAGCCAATTCGGTTCACTCTCCCCATGTTCGTTGAGATCGATTAGAGTTGGAATCTCATCGAATGAAGGGGTTGGTGGCGGTGAAGAGGTCAACCACTCGAACGACCAGCCACCCCATGGGTCTGCAGGAGCCTTCTGTCCGCGGATGAGTGATGAAATCATATTGTACACCATGATGAGGGTAGAAAGACCGAAGACGAAGGCACTGATGGTGATGAACATATTCCAATCCGCTGCCTCTGGTGGTAGAGTGCCGATGATATCCTTGTACTCATCACCTCGGATGAAGTAGGTGTGGTGTCGCCTTGTCATTCCCCACAGACCGAGTTTGTGCATAGGCCAGAAGAGACCGGTGTAACCGATGTAGGCGATTAGGAAATGGAGCACTCCCAACTTCTCGTTGAGCATTCTTCCAGTCATCTTCGGATACCAGTAGTAAATTCCAGAAAATAGTCCAAAGATGGTGCCGCCTACGAGTACATAGTGAAAGTGAGCGACCACAAAGTAGGTTTCGTGGAGGTGGGTGTCCATGGCGATTGCCGGGAAGAACATTCCAGAAATTCCCCCCAATGTGAAGGTGACGAGGAAGCCGAGGGACCACAGAGTGTGGGTACGGTAAACGAGCGAACCGCCGTGCATCGTTTTCAGCCAATTGAAAATCTTGACACCGGTAGGTAACGCGACCACCATTGTGGCGAGCATCATGAAGAAGCGAAGTCCGGGCGACATTCCACTCGTCAGCATGTGATGTCCGTAGACGATGAATGCGACGATACCGATAGCACACATAGCGTAGACCATCGACTTGTAGCCGAAGATTGCGCGACGAGCGCTAGTTGCCAAAACTTCCGAAACGATTCCGAACGCGGGCACAATCACCACATACACTTCTGGGTGTCCGAAGTACCAGAACAAGTGACTCCAAAGTAGAGGGTCGCCACCGGCGCTGGTGTTGTAGAATCCGGTAGCAATCGTTCTATCCAGATACGCTTGAATTAGACCAACTCCGAATGCTGGAATCGAGATGAACAGCATCAGTACTGAGATGAGAATTGACCAAGTGAACAGTGGCATCTGAAGCCAGCCCATTCCTGGTGCGCGCATGGTCGCGATTGTGGCGATGAAATTGATTCCAGTCAAAGTCGAAGAAGCGACCAACATTAATTGTCCAGCAAGCCAAAGTGTGGTGCCCGGATGGGTGCTGCCCCATGTTGCGAGTGGTTGATATCCAGTCCAACCAACATCTGCTCCCATCCCGTTGAATACTCCTGAAAGAATGAGAGTAGCACCTACTGGCTGAAGCCAGAAGGACATCGCATTGAGGCGAGGGAAAGCCAAGTCTTTGGCACCGATTTGAAGTGGGACCATCCAGTTAGCGAAGGCGTTGATGAGGGGCATCGCGGCGAGGAAAATCATCACAGTTCCATGAATTGTGAAGAATTGGTTGTATTCGTCTTTGGTAAGGAAATCGTTGCCCGGCGATGAGAGTTGAATTCTCATCATCAGCGCCATTATTCCACCGATTAGGAAGAAGGAAAGTCCTGCAATGAAGTAAAGCGTCCCAATCCGCTTGTGGTCAGTGCTGGTCAGCCAGTCGGCAATCCACGGAGCGAAGGTCTCCCAACTGAACGATTCGGGATTCTGTCGATAGAAGATGTAGGCTACTGCAATCGAAAGCAGAATGAAGACGAGGACCATTCCAGTAAAGAGAACAGTCAAGCCGTTGACATCTGGGAGTTCTTCGCCTCCACCGCCCAATGAGGCGACAGAGTATGATGCAGATGCCCATTGGTCGTCACTGCTAGCTTGGTTATCGCCATTCACTGAATTGACCATCAGACGGAAGTCGGCTTTACCACTCGCTGGTGCAGCCCAATCCACAGTCCACGATTGTTGGTCGTTGCCAACCTCAGAATGAGTTAACTCTCCTGCCATAAGTTGAGTGAACTCATCTGCCGGAGTGAGAGTACCTTTGGATGCAATTAAGTTGAATCCACCGGTGTTAATCCGGTCTACTACGACATCCTCGGCAGGACCGCCAGTGAAGCCGAAGGCGAGATTGTATGTCACACCAGAAACATAGGTATCGGGTAGTTCACTACCATTGGCGAGGGTGAGGAAGGGCGACACATCGTTGCTGGCAGTACCGGAGTGGCAGGAACACCCAGTATCTACATTGGCAATTCCGGTCGGGCGAGCGTCAAGCGCCGGTGCGAACATTAGCGCAGCGAGTAGAATACCGATGAATGCGATTGTACGGTAATTTGCCTTCATCCAATTCACCTCAGTTGTGGACTTCAAGAATTGCAGTCATGTATGCGTGGTCGTCACCGCAGAACTCAGCGCAGTCAATGAAGAATTTCCCAGTTAAATCGGGGGTTACCCAAATTGCGGTGTATTGGCCCGGAATGGAGTCCTCTTTAGCACCCCATTGAACGAAGTAAGGGGAATGGATGACATCATTGGAGGTTGTGTTGAATCGATATATCATATCCTTTTTGACAATTAATGTGGTGAGTCCAGTGTCAGAGTCAATTCCAGTATCACACAATTCAGCATCCAATTCACCGCAATCAAAAATCCAAAACCATTGTTGGCCGGTAATTCCGACTTCGTAGTAATCCACGCCTTCGACACCGATTTTGTCTGGGTCTGGCCATACTTCCGAAACCGGGGCTATGGATATCCATGTAAGATAGATAATCAAAATAGCCGGGATGACGAACCAAGTAATTTCTAATTTCAGATTGTGGTTGTGCTTTGGAAAAACTCCGACTTGCAGATCATCGACATTGACATTCTCGCCATCCTTTGCCCGGTAGACGAAAGAGTGGTGGATGAGCCATCCAAAAGTGATGACGCCTACGACGACGGACCAGTCCCAGAAGATGACAAACAATTCATTGTATGCAGCACCCCCAACAGCCATAACAATCCCTCTCGGGCCGGCGGTAATGCAGTCCGTAGTTAAGCATTTTCAGCCGCCCCTATGGGGCGGCGCGGTCAAGTCCCCACAACTAAGTCAGCGAAAGGCTCGTCAGCCGCGCCAAAGGTTGAATTGTGAGGGCGGGATGGTAGAGCGAGGAACATGCGGGCGCTAGTGGTTGAAGACAACACGGTCAATGTCCGATTGATGCTCGCCATGCTGAAGGGCAAGGGCATCACGGAGGTCGAGGTTGCAGAAGATGCGAATCAGGCTTTTGAGGCACTTCAAACAGGAGCATTTGAACTAATTTTCATGGATGTGCAACTGCCTTGGACTGACGGCCTGCAGTTGACTACAGCCATCCGCGACCACCCTCTCGTGCGAGATTCCCGCATCATCGCGGTGACTGCATTCTCAACACCTGAGGACCGTCGAAAAGCATTCGACGCAGGTTGTGATGCATTTGTTCCGAAGCCGGTTCGGCGCGAGGAGTTGTATCGAACCATCGATGAGCAACTCGCCCTCCGAGAGGGATAAGCGACCGCGGCACTTTCAGCCAGCCTCTTCCTCCGGAGTATCGTGGACGGAAGTCAAGACCACTGGGAGGAGGTCATTACCGATGCTTCCGACGGCGTGGTTGCGTTGAATATCGAGTTGCAGCCTAGCGCAAGTTCAGCCGCAGTGATTGGAATCAATGAATGGCGGAAGAGGCTGCAAGTCAGAGTCACATCCCCGGCTCAAAAAGGGGCTGCGAACGAAGAGCTGGTAACCTTGATGGCCGCCGTGTTCGATGTTGAGAAGAGCCGTCTTTCCCTCGACTCAGGTTTGCGTGATAGAAGAAAGCGAATCACAGTCCGTGGAATTGACCGACAATCGGTAATCCGTATTTTGGAATCTGTGATGGAGGGGTGAAATGGCCACCGAGGATGATTGGAAAAAAAATCGAGCAAAATCTGCCGGCCCCCCAGACCGTGAGGTGAGATTCGAAATCGCAGGCCGCGCACTCGGGGAGGCTCGCAGGCGAAATAGGGAGGTTGAATCGTCTATGGGTTCTTCAGAAATTGTTGTGGACGAGGCGGCAGGTTGTCCAATTTTAGTCGAAGGAAAAAGGGATGTCATAGCGTTACGAAAACTAGGCTTCACCGGCAAAATCGAGAAGGTGAATCGAGGTTGGAACATGCCCCGCTTGGTCGCCTATCTGTATGAAAAATACGGCACCCGCAACCCGGTCGATGGTGGAGATGCCATCATCCTCCTGATGGACTGGGACCGAACCGGTGGCCGAATTCAGCGTGACTTGGCAAATCGACTGGAATCCCTCGATGTGAAGGTGAACATTTCAACCCGAAAGGAAATTGCTCGCTGCTTGAAACCTGAGGGCAGAACGGTCGAAGGGCTTGCAGCACACGCTGGTGAACTCAGAGTTTTCATCGATGAGCACGACTTTGATGGTGTGAGTGAAGAAGAGTGAGTTCCGAGCGCCATAGCGCTCGGTCAAAACTCGAGTCGAACGACGACACGAGCGGCCAGTTCTGCTTGGAGCCCCTCACGGATTTTGTCGAGGTGTAAAATTCGCTCATTCAGTTCTCGAATCAGTCTAGCAATCAGTCCGCGCTTCATCGTCAGCCAGCGAGGGTCGACCTCAGTTTCACGATGGTGGGCCCGAAATTGAGCCGCTTCTATCTGTTCGCGTTCTCTGTCGATTCGACCCATCCATGAGCGCTGGACATTGTGGCGCAGTTCAGCCAAAAGTGGTGCGAGCCGAGCCTGTTCATCTTCCAAGAGCCAGCCGTGAAGATTGTCGAGAGATTCCTCCAAAGCGTCTTCCTCATGGTTTTCAAAGGTGGTGAACTCCAAATTATCCAAGTCTGCCCACGCCGTCTCGGGTTGGTCTGGCACTGGAAGTCCATTTTCGTCGAAGAGAAGCCAACGCCGTACTGCGTGACGGTTGAGCGCACTTACAGTCCAATCGAGGCAGATTAGAGTGCGCGCTTCTTCTGGCCAATTTTCAGGCCGTTTCGTAGTGAGTCGGTGCGAAGGGGAAATCCCTGCAGCGCGCCAGCCAGGGAGTGGAGCATCTTCGTCTGCTTCACCGGATAACGGCTCTCTTAACCACTGGACGAGCGGGTGCCATGGGGCGAGTTGCATCCTTGCAGTAGAGCAGTTAGCCCCATCTCTACCGAGTGAGAATTGGATGATATTCGCACTGCCACCAGAATAGCATCTCTCCATTTCGTCGAGCCAGCCGACGGTCAGAGAGTCAGAGCGCTTCACATCTGTCGCCCGTTCATACAAAGTTTGGATTGAGGTGTCGCTCAATTTCAAATGCCACTCGTCGTTGTGTTGGTAGAGGCTCGCATTCGGGTCCACTCTGCTCAGACGAGCGATGACCCATTCGACCAACTGTTCTGGCTCAAGGCCAAGTTCCAACCGCTCCGAATCCTCTCTTAATTGTCGAATTCCCGGGTCGTTACCAAGCCATTCTCGCTCTTCGACCGCCCTCTCTGTGAGCCACCGTTCTCTCTGAATAAGGAGTGAGTCAACATCATCTCGGCCGGTGTTTGGTTCCACCGCGGTAGAGAATTGTTCGGCCTCCCACGCCTCAACCATCTGCATTCCGCCTTGGCCAAGGTTGCGGCCCATAGGTTGACGGAGTTCAGTTTGAGCGACCAGTCTCATCGCTTTGCCGAGCATCGGGTCGAGCATTCCGATTGAATCTTCGAAAAGCCGGATTCTCCTGTAGAGTCTGTTGAGTATGGCGGCATCAATTGTGCCTTCGACCGCGAGGTTCAGAATTGTGATTACCTCAGCTTCCTGACCGAATCGGTCGAGCCTGCCGATTCTCTGTTCGATGCGCATCGGATTCCACGGTAGGTCGTAATTCACCAGTCGATGACAGTGCTGCTGGTCGAGACCTTCTGAGCCGACTTCACTGGAAAGCAGTACTTCGAATTCACCATTAGCAAATCGGTTCCTTAGATTCTCCCTTTCAGTCATTTTGGTGCTGCCGCTGAGCACCTCACAACTGACTCCGTCGGCGGTCAGTTTCGCCTTGAGATGGGCTAGGGTTCCGCGGAAATGGCTGAACAGAAGAACACCTCCAACTTGGTCCTCATTGAGGGAGTCGAACAACCAAGTTCGCATCGCCTCATACTTTGAGTCGACATCTCCCAATTCATCCGCTGCGTCTATGAGTTCGTCGAGGTCACCGAATCGATTCAACAGCCGATGTTCCGCCTCGCGCATTGTGACATCGTCGAGTTCATCCCCTCCTTCGACTCCAAAGTCGAGGACATTTCTAGCCGCCGTTCGTAACTGGGTCTGAACATGTCTTGCGAATGCTGGCAGCGAACTGCTGGCCATTCGTTCTGGAATCACAAGTGCCCAATCAAATCGGTCAGAATCTGGATGACGCAATTGCATCAATCGCCAAGTCCATCGGCGAGCCGCTTCGTAGAGTCGCCATTCTGCGGGTGTCATCGAGACATCGAGCGTGAGTGCCTCCCTGCGGGCGAGCCGCAAGTCGAGGTCACGCCGGCGAGTCCGAACTACCAATTCGTTGAGTGGCCGCAATTGACGAATTAGGTCGGCAACCTCACGCCGCCTCTCCTCGACTCGATTGCCGATCCAACCGAGTGGGTCAGAACAGATATCACGAGCAGTTTCCAATCGAGGGTCACCGGCAAAACCGGGTGTACTGGCGAGCGCATTGAGTGCTCCAAGAGCCTTTTCGAGGTCCGGCTCAGTTCGTGAGGTGGCATCAAGTGCCGTGTTCAGGAAAGCCATTGGCTGCATAGTCCTCTCAAAGGAACTGTGGTCCGGCCACCGGTCTGGGGCGAGTAGCGAGAGTTGGATCCACAATTCTTCGTTTGAAAGATTGACCGGGGTTGCGGTAAGAAACAGTGTCTGTTTGCTGTGCAGAGTAATCAATTGAACAGCATCGTGAAGTCGACTGCGCGGATTTCTGCAGTGGTGCGCTTCGTCGATGATGGTAAGCAAAAATTCAGGTGGACCTTCCTCCATCAACTCATGCAGCAGTTTCGCCTGCCTCAAGATTCCATGACTGGTCACGACGACGAGCGGCTCACCCTCTTTGATTCGGTCGAACGCCTGCCTCAACTTGGCTCCATTATCCGCTTCGTAACCGATTAAATCGCATCGGTGGAACATCTCTTGCAGCCACTTTAGACGCAATCCGCCAGGTACTGCCACCAAGATGCCGCCGCTTTCGCCAATCGCGTGCAGCCGCCTCAAAACATGGAGTGCCGAGATGGTTTTTCCGAGCCCGACCTCATCAGCAATCAGTAATCCACTCCATGGACTAGATGCCAATCTTGCCGCTGGCAGATGTTGGTGGTGCTGGTCTTGCCAGCGGCCAAATCTCAGCAGTGGACAAGCATCAGTAGTTGGGTATCGAATATCCAAATCACGGCGCAGAAGCCCCCACTCATCTCGACCAAGTGTGGCTCCGACCACACCCTGTTCACCTTGCCTGCGCTCGTCCAACAGAGGACAACGGTCGAGCGACCGTTCTTGAAGATGTGTGGCGGATAATACAAGAATATCGATTTCACAATCAAAAATGATTGGGCCTCGGGTAATTGGAAGCCTGTGCGTGTGAACTAGAGGGTAGGGCCTGCTCATGGCCACAGTTGACGCTTGTGCGTCTGTACAAACGGTTGCCAATGTATATGTGTTAGCAAAAAAGAGATGTAGATGAAATACCTCACCTCAAATGTGAGGTCATGGGATTAGTCCAAAAGTGGTTCGGATTCAATGGATGGAGGGCCCTTTCCACTAGTGGGCGTGTTGGGGCAACAATTCTCTATCGCATTTTGTTTGCAGTTGGTTTAGCTGTAGCCATTATTGCTTATTCATACATTTCAGGAGGCGAAGACCCATCGATAATTTGGATTGTTGTGGTAGGGCTAGTTTGGTTTTTATTCTTCCAATTCATCGTCAATTTGATATTTGTGAATAGTTCATAGTCAAGAGCAGACAATCTGCTTATCTGCTGCCCTCAAACGAAGGCGAGTGAGGAAGCGTAACTGCGGTATCCTTGACGGTGTTGAGCGCAACATGAGTGATCGACCTTTCGACCCCATCGGAGGAGAGCACTGTCTTGGTGAAGTCGTCTAAGTCGTCTCTGTCGGTAACCCTAGCAACCACTAGACTGTCCATCTCACCAGTCACATCGTAGACCGCGAAAACACGCGGGTCCGCAGCAATTTTTCTCTGCACTTCAAGAAGCCTCCCCTTGACAATTCGAAGGCCGACAACTACTGTCATCTCCCAGCCGATTTTGTCTGCATCAAGCACCACGGAATATCCTTTGATGACGCCATCTTGCTCCAACTTTCCAAGCCGATTTGCGACCGTGCCCAGAGCCACTCCAATGCGTTCCGAGAGTTTCCTCATCGAGAGTCTTCCATCCTGTTGCAACGCCTCAATCAACTGCCGGTCGACCTCATCAAACACTGGAATACCTCTGCGGGACTTCCCACGCCGGGCAGTAAGCACTTGAACATTTACTGCGTTTTCCCGGGGTAAAATTGTTCAGTTGACCAGCCAGCACCCCAAAAAGAGGGTTCAATCCAACGCTCGTTCAAGATTGGCTGCGCGGAGGTAATCGGAGGTCGAGCACCCATCCACCCAATTCCTCAACATCAACTTCCCATCTGGTCATCGCTTCTGGCAGGCTCTTTTGTTCGGAGGAGCCATCACTTGTCGCGGCCTTTTTTGAATACCTAAGTCGTACCTCAAAAGTCTTCTCTTCGCCCGCTGCCAACCGCTGCCCACGAGGCGGTTTCACAATGCGCCAAGGCGCATCTGCGTGCGCCCCTTTCAGCACCATATCATGCTTCCCGGCGCGCACCTGAACAATCGCTTTCCACTCCCCTTTCAACCGATGCAATCCGCCACTGATGTGAGGCAGACCTTCCTCCCGATTCCGCTCGCCGAGAACGATCACAACGAACCCGACAAGTAACCCGATTCCAAGAAGAATGGCGGGCATGGATTGGCCCGTGGGAGGCACCGAACTAGGTGTGGAAATACCGGTTTTGGTGGCGGCTAGGATTGAGTTGTTGAGGTCGTCGACGAGCAGCACGACCACATTCAATCGCCAGATTTCATCACTTGTGAACGGGATTCCGTCTTCCGAAAAGCGGCTGGAATCGATTGTGTAATTCCACTCGGTGAGATTTCCTTCGCCTCGGTAGAACGACGATGACCAGTGGTAGTGTTTCACCACAAAATGAGAGTCCAATCCCTCCCCCTCGGAATGGTCGACAGTTACCAGCAACCGCAAATTTACCGACGCCTGCAACTCCTCCAACGGAGTGATGTTCACTCGAATATCTAGTGCTGTTGGCGATGACTCTCCTACCAGTTCGACCTCCAACTCCAAATCGGCCGAAACCTGTCGAGAAAAGTTCTCCGACGAGAGGTTGTCTCCAGCCTCAAACAGGCTTGCCTCCTGCCATTTGGTGCACGGTTCCGCGCCCAGTGATTCGGCCCGCTGGTCAGCCGCCAGAGTACCCCCTTCGCCGACCATCCAAACAAGTTGGACGACGCCATCATCTGTGATGTGTTCATCCCATCCGGGACAGCCAGCCGCCGGTTCAAACCACTCTCGAACAGGCTCCCGCTCAGCCGCCGTGGCCAAGCCGAGTTGAGTCAAAAAAAGGGTGCAGGCAATGATTGCGAAAAGCACGGAGAAAAGTTGTGAGGCGGGCCGTGAAAATTGAGATGCCAGCGAATTTTTCATCACTGTTCCAACTCCACTCCGAGCGCCACACCGAGCAGAACTCGCTCGGCATCCGGGACCATCAATGTGAGCCGCTGACCTACCCACGCTGGCACCCACCATGTCGAGTCATCCTGCTCAAGTCGCAAGACGATTCCGCCGCCTCGCTCACCTTCAAGAGAGGGAATTTCCTCTATCGCCTCTTCGATGAGAGGACCGCCTTTGAGCAACATCCCGGAGAGCAGTTTTGGAGTGGTTTCGTGAACATGGTTTTGCAGCATCGGGCCCAACAGATGCATCGCCTTGGAGGTCGGCCTTTGGAGCCGCCCCTTGCGCATGTCCCACGCCGGAAGTCCCGCCTGAATCACTTGGAACGGATGCCAATGTCCGCCGGGCAGTTTTCCACCCTTTCGGAGCATTCTCTCACCCGCCCAAAGCCATGTTTGAATCTCATCGGAAAGAACCGCCAACCGTTGACCTCGATGGAACAGCGTAACCCCTTCGACTCCCCACTCAGATGCCACCTCATCAACCGCCTCCGACGCCGCCGGCACCTGCTGATGCTTCCTGCCATTGGGGGGTTCCTTCTGCCACGCAGTAGCCATTTCAGAGTCGGGGGTCAGGGCCGAAGCGACTTCAGAATCTCCGATATGTTCGAGTAGCGCTACGAAGAATCCGCCAGAGTCGTTCTCGTCGTTCCACACGCGTACGCACGAGGGAAGTGCCGCCACAATTTCTGGCTCGACCGGAGGGGAAAACGGTGTAACCTCGTTTGGCTCAGTAACCTCAGCATCAATCGGCCAATCGACCATGCCGGGTCGAGTTACCAACCCCGGACACGCCGATTCAACATCGGAATCTACGAGTCGCATGAAGTCGCATGAGCGAAGCAGTTCAGCGACCACCGCCTCGTTTTCAATCGGGTCGAGAGAACAGGTTGAATAGACCATTTTTCCGCCCGGGCGTAGGAGGAGTGCGGCCTTGCGAGCGAGGTCGAGTTGGAGCGTATGGAGCGAGCGTCCAGCACTGGCCCGCCACTTCTGCCAGACTTCGGGATTTTTTCGAGTCGTCGCATTTCCGGTGCACGGCGCATCGACGAGAACTCTGTCAAATCCAGGGTTCGGACAGCGAGGAAGATGCCGCCCGTCGTGCTGCGTGACTACCATCGAAATCACCCCCGCCCGCTGGGCGTTGGAGACCAGCAGATTTGCTCTGCCCGGATTGGATTCGTTGGCCATAACGACTCCAGAATCAGAAACCGCCTCACATAGTTGGGTCGCCTTGCTACCCGGCGAGGCGCATAGGTCGAGCACCCGATGGCCCGGCTCACAGCTGAGCAGTGTAACGGGAATCATCGAAACCGCCTCCTGGCGGGTGATGCGCCCAGTATCATGCAACGCTCGGATGAGTGCCTCGGCCTTCGCATCAGGACAGCGTCCCCTCTGCCACGGCATGCGCCAACCTGCACCGCTTCCACAAGCTCCGTCATCACCACCACCAGGCAACCAAGGAATCGGCTCGCCACCGAGTGAACGGAGTTTCTTCTCAGTCCAAGCGCGGTCGGGTCGCAAAGGATTCACTCGCAATGTTTCAGGAAGTCGAGGCTCAGCAGCGAGCAGCCACGGCTCAGCATCCTTTCGCCAAGTTTGCACCGCTGACCAGAGTTCGCTCTGTGCTGCATGTGGCCATTCGCTCTCGCTCAACTCACTCCCTCCGGGTGAAGCGCGACCACTCTACGGTCACGCACAGCCGCCGCTGCAACCTCTCTCCCTCAAGCGTTTGCATCTAGTAGTGTAGAAGAACTGAAGGGCAACGGCGATTAGACTGAACCATTGCGAGTGAAATCAATCCTCGATTGAAGTACCTCGCTGAGTAAGGGTAACCATTCAGTTTGAGACAGCACCAACCCCATGAGCGAAGCCCACAGTCGGCTCATCCATGGCGGTGGGTGAAGGCGATGCGTTCAGCCTTCCAGCGACCTTGATGACAATCGTCTTGCTCTGGTCGTTTCTTCAGTGGACAGCCCCTTGGTGGCTTCCCGAACTCTTCCGAAGATACCCTGAGAGCGAACAGAGATGGAGGGGGTTTGACAGAGCACTAACACTTGTGCCGTTCCTACTCATCTTCTTTGCTGGCGTCGACCTCTTGAAAGCGGCCTTGACTACAGACCAGACCTATTCCTTCCTCAACCAACCCGAACAGGTAATTTGGTTCGCCATGATTTTCTGTTTCGCATTCTCATCTGCTATGCTCGAACATTTCTTCTTCAAGTGGTCATTGTTCGATGAGGGTGGGGATGAGGATGACTCTGCGTTGCGCTCCAGCGCTCTTCGATGGCAGGGACTCCTCTGGCCACTGCTCCTCTTTGGGTTCCTCTCCTCGGACCTCTTTGCAGTCTACAGCGCACCACTACCCCATGACCCATCATCTGTGATAGATTATGGAACAGCCCTCTTCCCAGCCCTCGCCGGATTTGCTTTGGCAGGTTGGGTCTTTCTCAGCGCTCAAAGTTCACAGAGGCAGTTGAGAGGTGAGTCCGATTCACCACACCTGACAATCGCCGGAATCATCGCGCTCATTCCTATTTTGGCGGCGGCAGGAGTCATGCCGATGGGGGGGGAATGGCAGAATTTCTCCGAGTCGGTCGTGCTCGGAAACGAATCCATGTTCGCCCTTGCCACATCACTCTTCATCCTCATTTTAGCGTGGCCCAACTTCCTCAACCTCCTCACCCGCGTGCATGAGAAGAGAGGGCAGGCGAAGGGGCGCCGGTTCCTCGGGCTGACCCGGATATTCGGACACACCCTCCTCTTCACTTGGGCCTCGGGCGTCCTCCTTCTCGAACCGCTCCCAAACATCGCTGGCTGGCACTCCGCCATGTGGCTCTCGTTCACTCTCACGCTTCCACTCGCACTCGCCGGACTTTTGGGCGCACTGCTTCCACTCGCCGGTCTAGACGACAGACCTCGTGCCGAGGCGTGGGGATTCTTATTCGCAATCACGCTCACCCTCCAATTCCTCACCATCCGCGAACCGCTGACCGCCACTCTCGTGCCGGGGCTCGCAGTCTCAATGATGGCGCTCCCACTGCTCGCCACCCACCCGGAGAAAAGACCCGACCTCCCGCTAACTCGCAGGGGTATCGAGTCGGCGGTACTGATTGCACTGAGCGTCCTCGCTCTCTACTTCTTCCGAGAGATGATGCAAGGCTCAGAATCGGGCTACCTATTGGGCTGGGTAACGGTAGTCGCGGTATCAATCACTTCCATACTTTTCTTGAGATTACCCGACCAATCAAATTCCGCAATCGACGAAGAAGAATGAGTATCGAAATCGCCTTTTCGACCATAGCCCGACCTGCAACTGTTATACCACCGACAGCGCACCTGCGGCTCAGTTGGCCGTTTACGGTCGGCTAGATGGGATGCGAATGACAGAGAAGGAAGGACCCGCTGCAAGAAAGCAGTCTAGAGTCAGTAAATTGGCGAAATCGAATCGAGAGGCGTTTGACCGTGCGCGAGCACGTGCAACCGAGACGAACGAGATGCTGGAGCGCAGTATTACAGCCCGGGACGAGTGGAAACAGATACAGGATCGAGCGGAGCAGAGCCAGGTCGGACAGGGACCTCTTGTGCCCGTCGAGCCGCAGATGGAAGTTGAGCAGGAGGACTGGGTTTACCAGACCGTGGACGAGGAGACTCTTGAGGCCCTGAGTCATCGAGTCGTTCTAACAACCAGCGCGGGACAGAGAAAGATTCTCTTCCAAACCAAGAACTTGGACGAGGCAGTCGATTGTGCAAGCCGAATAGTTGAGTTCGCGGATGGCTGTGTATTAGTCGAGACCGTCGACCCTTAAGGGTCGTAGAGTCAATTCGTCGCGTTCATATACGCGAGGCAGGTCGGGCGCACCATATGGCACTGAAGAAGGACAAGAAGTCGAAGGGCCCGAACATCCAGCAGGCTGCTGGCTTGATTCGCTACTTCGACGAGGAGTCTGATGACGCTTGGCAGATTTCCAAGGGGGTCATCTACACTGTGTGCATCGTTTTCTCTGCGGCTATCTATCTCGCTAACCAACCCAACCAGACCGACAATATCTGGATGTGGATGTACGAGCGGCTGTTCGGCTGACCTGCTCTTAACGCCGAAGCATCGGTTTTCCCGGTGGAAAACCGACATTCGCTAATGAGGAAGACCGCAACGGCGAGATTCACCGTTGCAGTCGATTGAATCTGTTGCGCTTTGCCGACCATCGCTTCGGCTTGAGCAGGTCACCCTGTCCAACCGATTCCAGACTCATCATGTTAGTTGACAAGAGTGGAGAAAAAGCTGAGAATTGATTATTCAGATTCGGTGAGGTCAACAAAGGGAATGGAGTCGACTGGCTCATCGTCAACGCCGGTTAGCAAATCGTCAGCAGCGACATCATCGGTGGCAGTTGCGATTTCAGTCGGTACCGAGCGGTGAGTTTCTTCTGGAAGTTCCTCGTGGACGAGAATCTGTTCTTTGAGAGCCTCCTCATCTACTTCAACCGCTTCCTCAAGCAGCAGGTCCTCGCCAAGTTGGAACGGTGTCCGGCTAACTTCGGTTGTCGGGTCAGCCTCGATGAGTGACGCCTCCACCCTTCCCAAGGCTCGCTCAACCGCCGTCGCGTTCCGGTCATGCAAAGCACCACGCGCAGTCTCCAAATGATGGTCTGCCAACACAAGACTAGCCTCGGCACTGTCGCGACTCCAACTCTCATGGCCGCCCTCTTCAAACTCGTCCAGCCGTCTCTCAAGGTCATTCAACCGGTCTTGATGGAGTTGGATATCCTCGGTCATCTGTTCGCTTGCATGGGCTAACAATTCCTCCCACGCCTTTCGATGTTGCTCTGGATTCGCCCCTGTGCCTCGCTTCCACATGAGCCCAAACTTTGGCTCCCACGGGTTCCTCCCGAGCGTCGCCACTAGGTCGAAAGCCAATCTGCTTCTCCTGTCGAGCGGGCCATCCATGACCAGTTCATTGAGGAAGCAGGAGTCGAACAGACCGAAGCCCCAGTAGGAGCGGCTGTGAACTTCGATTCTGAGAGTCGTATCTCGGATTACCATCTTCCATTTTTGTTGGTCGAAGCCCGGCGGTTGGGTCACACTCGGCGGCTCATGGGCGCCGAAACAGCGGAGCAGTGCCTCACACACATCACCAAGGAACAGTGTGGTCGCCGATTCTGGCCAGTTGGCGTGTCGCAGCCGACCGTCAACATCTACCTTCATCTCGGGTTTGCCCCGTTTGACCTGCACCCAAAGCGTGCTCTGGCTGGCGTGGACACCCACTACCGTTGAGGTCGTTTGGGCTTCTTCCGGAGAGGAAACAGCGGTACTTGAATTGGGTGTGGCAGGAGCTGGCTCTTCTGCAGAGGCAGGCGGGCCGCCCCCTTCGTCATCTCCCGTCACGGGTTGTCACGCGAGTGGGTAGGGCATCAGCATTGCCGCCCGAAGTGCCGATTCTGATGCGAGCAGCGAGGGGTTGATATTCAGTGATGATTTCTATTGATTCGGGGAATACAAATTGGCTGGCAGAGGTTCTGACGATGCGGAGGCTCGTCGCAAGCGAGCAGAACAGATTTTGGAGGCGGATGCCGCTGACCGAAAGAAGCGTGCCGCTGCCGCCAAGAAAAAGGCTCACGTCAAGCAGAAGGCCCTCGACGATGCCGCTGCTGCAGCAATTGCGGAAAAGAAGGCTGAAGAGGATGCTGCAAGGCGGAAAGCAGCGGCTAAGAAGGCTGCTGAAACCCGCCGAAAGAACGCCGAAGCGAAGGCGAAAGCAGACGCTGAAGCAGCAGCCAAGCGAGCGGCAGCCGCCAAGAAGGCGGCCGAAACTCGTAAGCGAAAAGCCGCTGAAAAAGCAAAGGCTGAGGCCGCTGCTGTTGCCAAAAAAGTCGCTACCGCCAAGAAAGCCGCCGAAACTCGCGCCCGCAAGGCGCGGGAGAAGAAGAAGGCGGCAGCAGCAGCAGAGCATCAGCGCAAGGCTGAAGAGAAGGCAGCCGCTGAAGCGACTCTAATGGACAAGCGGAAGGCGGCAGCAAAGAAGGCGGCGGCGACTCGTAAGAGGAACGCAGCTGCCAAGGCGAAAGCCGAAGCCGAAGCCGCCGCAGCAGCCAAGAAAGCGGCGACTGCAAGGAAGGCAGCGGCTACTCGTAAGAGGAACGCAGCAGCCAAGGCGAAGGCAGAGGCCGAAGCCGCAGCAACCGCCAAGAAGGCAGCCACCGCGAAAAAGGCGGCGGCAACCCGCAAGCGTAAGGCAGCCGAAAAAGCAGCCGCGGAAGCAGAGCGCTCAGCCAATCGAATTGCAGCGGCCAAGAAGGCAGCAGCAACCCGTCGAAAGAAGGCGGAAGCGAAGGCCGAATCAGAAGCAGCAGCCAAGCGCAAGGCATCCGCACAGAAGGCAGCAGCAACCCGCGCTAGGAAAGCCGAGGAAAAGACCGCCGCCGCAAAAGCGGCCGCAGAAGCGAAGGTCGCCAAAGAGGCAAAACTCGCAGGTGTATCCCGAATCGGACTTCTCAAGGCATCCGACCAAGTCGATTCAGGCACAGCGAAAGAACTTCGAAAGAAAGTGAAAACATCCACCGCCGCAGGTCACATCGATGCCGACAATTCAGTCTCATCAGTCCGCAGTCGAGCGGTCAAGAAGAGTCGAGGCGGCTCCAAGACAGCCGAGTCAAGAAAAACCGCGTTCTACAACAGATGGCTTGAAGGAGCCTCACCGAGCAATATAGAAGAGTTCGGCTGGGTCCGAGATTTCAACAACTGAAGTTGATTCTTAATCGAATTTTTGAAGATCCCTTTTCTCCTGTTTCAGAGAACACTATTTTTGAGAAACCATTTTTGCCCGTTTCGGACAAAATTTCGACCCATTAGGTTCATCGGCCCCCACTCGGGAAGCCCCGGCCATGCCGAGGAGGAAGTACGGTCGCCTCCGAAAGGTGGTCGAGATGCCACCACGCGAAAACTGCTCACGCTGTCGCTCCGGTAAGTTCTGCCCGATCCAAGGCCACAGTGGTAACGACATCACACCCGACCCGAGCTGGAAGGGCCCTGCTAAGTTGGACAAGCGTTCAGGCAAGAAGAACAAGTGAACGAATCTCATTCGATGTCTTCAAACAGGTCAGTTTCATGCGCCCTGCGATAGACTTCCCGCAAAGTCTGGTCACTGATTTCAAGATAGACTCTGGTACTCGCAATATTGGAATGTCCCATCAATCGCTGAATGCTCACCAGGTCGGCCCCCCTCTCGAGAAGCCCGGTGGCGAAGTTGTGTCTGAGCACATGGGGAGAGAGTCGTGAGCGAGGAATTCCAGCCGAATCTCCAAGCGAATCCATCATCTTCTGCAGGTTGCGCGAAGTCACCCGACTGGCTCTTCCGTTAACGAATAGAGCCTCTTCATCTCGGAGTTTTAGTGAATTTCTGTAGAGCCCCCACTTCTCCAAAGCCTCCTTGCTCCGATGCGAAAACAAGACTCTCCGGTCCTTGTCACCCTTGCCACTCCAGACCTGTGCCGACTTGTCATGCATGTCGACATCTGCTTCGTTCAAGTTGCAAAGTTCACTGACTCTGAGGCCACTCTCCAAGAGCAGAGTTACAACGACTTCAGCGAGTGGATTTTCAGATTCTTGAGCGGCGCGCAGCAATTTACCGAGTTCATCTCGGGTGAGAACACGAGGTAGTCGCTTACTCCTTTGAGGTCGAATTACCCATTCTGGGACTGCGTGTCCTAACCATTTGAGAAGGTGAGAAGCGGCTGCGAGTCGGGCGTTTACAGTTGATGCTCGAAGGTGGGATTGAGATTGTAACCAAAGGTCAAATCGGCCATTGTTTGGGTCGAGCCGGTCCAACGCCTCCTCCACGGTCAATTCTTCGACCTGCTCCTTGTTGGGTTCATCTTCCCCCGGGAGCGTCGTTGCGAGGAATCTTCGAGCCGCAATAGCATAGGCTCTTGTGGTGTGGCGGCTCTTCTTTTCGGCATTGAGTTGTTGCTGAAAACAGTCGAGCAGTGGCAAGTTTGCAAGTCGGACCAACCGGCTTGGCAATTGCAGTCCGTGACCCACGATTGCATCGGAGAAACGCTCGATGTACTGGCGTGTGCTTGCATCGCTGAAATGCGCCGATTCATCTTCTTCTTTCGTCGCCATTTTGACCTCTCTTCATCGATTGCACCACCGAAGTGATACCGTGTTCCCATCCCCTTGCAGGGGAGCGAGGTGTGCGTTGTATTGACTATGAATGCTTCGCGCGGGGTTCTGATTATCCGCCCCATGTAGAGTGATTGCAATTTCACCGAATCCCAGAACCGACCACTTTCAGTCAGTTGTGGAAGTCGCTGAGAAAGAAATCGATTGACGGGGTCCAGGGGAGAATCCCCGGCCGCTTTGCGAAGAGAAAGATCGCACTTCTATCGACTCCAATCTTTAGCGAGGTTTTGATGAGCAAAGCGGAACCATCACCGAAGAGTCAAAAGTCGATTTCAAGTCCACTCTGGTTGCCAGTGTGCGTCCTCAAGGAAGTCCTCGGAGCGGCCCTCAACATCGGTAAGGAAGGGTGTGACCATCTGGCGAATCTTGTCGAGTTCGCCGTAACAGACGACCTCATCTCCCTCTCTCAAGGTAAAAGTTCTGCGTGGTTTCCAAACATGCATTCCCTCGCGCGCTACTGCAAAAACGACCTGCTCACTCGGGTCTCTGAAAATGTCACCAATCTGTTTTCCTGCCAAGTGCGGGTGGCGTTCTACCGAAATGCTGAGCACTCCATGGTCGAGACGGCTTCTGAGGAGTTGGTCCAATTCGACTTGACTGAATGCTTGGTGGGCCATCACATGCTCGATGATTGCGCCAGCCACATTGACTCCAGAAGCGTTCTCGATTCCTTCAAGTCCTGGCGATGAGTTGACCTCGAGTAGAAGTGGTCCCCGTTCGCTTTCAAGCAGGTCCACACCTGCGATTTCAAGGTCGAGAAGTCGCGCTGCTCTGCGTGCGACCTCAGCGTATTCTTCTGGGAGTTCAATATTTTCGACGGTGCCGTTGAGATGGAAATTGGAGCGGAATTCGCTGCCTCTTGAGCGGCGGCGCATCGAAGCGACTACCTCGCCGCCGACGACCAATACTCGGATGTCTTTGCCGTGACTCTCCTCGATGTATTCCTGTACCAGAACTTGATGTCCCTCAGAGAGCAACTTGTAGGTTAGTTCTCTTGCTCGCTCTTCGGAGTGAACGAGATGAACTCCGCTGCCTTGAGTCCCTTCGCTGACCTTGATGACAATCGGCATTCCACCGACTTGGTGAATCGCTCTCTCTACATCATGCCATGAGCGAACATAGCAGGTTGTCGGAACTGGAATCCGGTTTCTAGTCAATAGTTGGGTCGCCTTCAATTTGTCACGGCTTCGACTGATACCCTCGCTGCTGTTTGCAAGGTGAACACCCAATCTCTCAAACTGTCTGACCAACGCCACTCCGTGGCGAGTAATCGAATAACCGATTCTTGGCAAAACCGCATCGACTTCAACCGGCCATCCTTCGTTGAGAATGCGCGGCTTCTCATTGCCAACTGTGATGCTCAGCATCATCGGGTCGAGGACTTCAACATAGCATCCCCGAGCATCCGCCTCCTCTACCAAACGCCTCGTGCTGTAGAGGCGCGGACCGCGTGAGAGGATGGCTAGCCGCATCGACATAGAACGCGCCGGGTCCGGCTTCATTCTTGAGACCTATGCTCGCCATCGACCAATCCAATCTACCTAGAAACGCTCTACCGCGAAGCATTGACCGCCTTTCAAACCGATTCCACCACGACGGCGCTTTGATAGCCCCACCCTTGATGCCGTGCGCATGCAGCCCGGCCCCAGTGGACCTCCAAGCGTAGGACCGGGCGGCCCACCTTCATCTGGCCCAAGCGGACCTCCAAGCGCAGGACCCAGCGGACCTCCAGCGGCTGGCCCAAGTGGCCCCCCTGCAGATGGCCCAAGTGGCCCACCTTCAGCAGGACCCAGCGGGCCGCCATCCGCCTCGACACCAAGCGGCCCACCCAAAGGTCGACCAAGCCGCGGCCCGCCCGGCCGAAAAGAACCGATGGATGAGGGCGCGTTTGAGAAAATGGCGGAGCAGAATTTGGCACGTCAGAAGGAGATAGACCGACGTGAGAAGTCTTCGGAACTGAAGGAATTGAGGAACAGTAACCGAATAAATGTCGTTTTGATGCTTCTTCTCGTCGTCGTTTTTGGCGCCGTTGCCCTATGGCCCGTGACATACGGAAACATCTCTGCGAATCCTCATCAAGACACGGCTGAGACACTCATCATCGAGCGCAGTGACCCCGAAAATCCGAAGGCTTGGTCGGTAGGCGACCTCGAACTTATGGAATCCAAGATTTGGGATGGTAAAGGTGCGTTCTCTGGTTCTTTCCAGTACGACCTCAATATCCCCGGCCTCCCAATTGCGATATCTGGTGTGACGACTATCCCGGTCACAGTGGAAGTCGTCTCCTATCGAACCGATGGCGGTGATACAGGATTCCGGATTGGTTTCTTTGAAGGAAACTGCCTTGACAGCCAAGGTATTGCTATTGCTGACCTTCCTGATAATCTTCAATACAACTCGGTTGAATCGATGAAAATCGGAGAGCCTGTGGAAGTCGATTTCAATGTTCCAGCCGGCCGTTACTGCATCGTTTTCGAATATCTCGACCCGCCGGTGGAACAGGGATTCAAATCAACAATCGACGCTGAAATCACTTCACATTTCCTGCAACCTCTCGCAGCCCCGATTGCAGGAATATTCGTCTTGATGTCCATCTTTGCACTAGTCGGTGCGCACAAATCTGGTAAGGCGTGGAAGAAGGTTGCACAGCCCGAGAGACCTGACCGTAAGACCGTCGAAGATGAGGTTATCGAAGAGGTTGAGGAGCAGCGAGGCGGCGAGGGTGAAGTTGCTCCAGATGAGGAACAGGACCCGGATGCCGCATTCCCTCCACAAGCGGTTGACTTCGATGATACAGCCGCTGAGACAACTCTCGCTCCCGCCGAGGATGTCGCCGCTGAATCCGCATCGAGCGAAGGCGAATACAGCGATGATGAACTTCGAGCCTTGGGCTGGACCGACCAGCAGATTGAATGGCATCGTCAAGCAGAAAATCAACAGCAACAGGAATCTGAAGAATATACTGATGAGCAACTCGCCGGCTTTGGCTGGACTCCCGAGCAAATCACAGCCTATCGAAACCAGTGAGCCGTCAGATGACCTTCGGGCGCGGCCTACGGCCGCACCCCACGAATCCGATTCCTATTGCAGCCCTCACAGCAAGGGGTTGAAAGGCTCAGGGTGCCCCCTACAAGATACGGTGAGAGAGTGTCTGATGATTCCCTACCATCTCCGGGTGAACTCGCCGGCCTCAAAGTTGCAGAGTTGAAAGTGCTTCTGAAGGAGCGCGCACTCAAGGTATCGGGCAAGAAAGCCGAACTGATTGACCGTCTATTGGGTTGGGGTGAGGAAGAGCCAGAAATTGAGGAGGCACTAATTCTTGAGGAGGAAGAGGAAGACCCTTCCGAAATTCCAGACGAGGTCGATGAGGTTGAGGAGCCAATCGAACTTACCGAAGCGGAAACCCCTGAGAGTTCAAGCCGTTTGGAGGAACTGCGAGACGAGGTCTTTGAGGCGGAAGTTGTTGAGGCGGAAATCATTCTTGAGGAGTCCGAGGACCTTGAAGAACCAGGACCCGAAAAAATCGAAGAGGCTGTTCTGCTAATCGAAGAGGATGACGATATATTCGAAGCGGAGATTCTCGATGCTGAATTCATTGACGACGAGCCCGAGCCAGCAGTTGTAGCGCCCGTCATCGCCAAACCGAGTCGACTAACTGGACCAAGTCTCATCCAAACGCTGACCAGCCCAGCGGTAGCGGCGGGTGCTCTTGCCATTCTCATCATGGCGGCGGGTGGTTACTGGTATTGGAGCAGTCATCTGGACCCGTTCGTTGCCGACCCGATTGAATACGGTGATGAGATGAAATTCACAGTCAGTTCCGGCTCGTTCGAAATCGAGGGTGAGGAGATGGTCCGTGAATTCGACCGCGCCTCGGGTGGTGCTCTCGCTGATGTCTGCGAAGAGTTCCGCGTAGGCTTTTCAGGCAGCGGAGATGTTTCAGTAACCCGAGGTAGTAGTGGCGAAGTCTTCTCATCAGCCGACTCAGATTTAGCCGGAGTTGTACAAGCGCAAGACGCATTCGGACTTACTTTTCTTACTGTTGAACAGCAGTTGACTCACGACCTCGCGGCTACAATCGAATCGAAGACCTGGCTCGGTGATAGTTCCGATGGAATATGTTCAGTGCCTGTTGGACCAATCGAAGGTTATTCCATGAGTCAGTCGACCAGTTCATGGACAGAATTGACAAGCAAGGCTCTGCTTCGAACGGAATCCACGGTATCGCTCATCAACCAAGGTGATGAAACGACGGTCAACGCAGTCTCTTTCGGGGTCCCTGACGACGCCTTTTCCAATTTGGTCCCTGAGTTGATGTTACCTCTCAAACCGGTCGAACTTACCACTGTATTTGGAAGTGCTCTGCTAGAGAAGGGGCAGTCCGGAGAGAGTAACGGTTGGCGCTGGGTAGTCGCTGACACAGTCACAATCGGAGGTGAACTTGGCCTTAGAGTGAATATGCAACACATCGAGATTGAGGATTGCATTGGGTGGGCTCACATGGTGTTGGAAATCGTCCCCTCATCTCCATGGCCGGTCAAACAACAGATTGACATCCAACTTGAGAAGAGTCGGTATGACTCACCAAACTGCGGTGATTTCACTGAATATCTAGTCGATAGGGCTGTTCCAGATGGAAAGATCAGCCTGACCTACACGATGACCCGCACCAGCTCCTCAGTTGGCTCGGGTATCATCGATTGGACTTCGGGCTACGCGCAGCGACCGAGTTCAAGTTCGGGCGAATTGACGGCTGACCAAAATTGGGGAAGTTCGGGACTTCATATGCCTGACCGCAGCGATGCGAGGGGATGGCCGCTCGAAGATGCGGTCACCTGCATATTGAACTCATCACTCTATGCCGAAGAGGCCGCCGCTGCCCTCTCTTCGGGAGGCTATGTTTGGAAGGCTCAGGACGATAGGATATTGGGGAATACGCAGTGGAATGTTTCGTGGGTTGTTGACGATGACGCCGGCTGGGTAATCGTTGAACAACGGACCGATAACTGCACGGTGATTGACGACGCAATCTACGAAGAAGCAGACCGGCCGGCCCATCGAAGAGAGAGTATTCCGACAACCGCATCGTTAGCCGATTTGGAAGAGCGATTGACAGACGCACTCAGATATCCTTCGTTCACTGCCATCACTACAAACGGTGGTAATTTCACTGCAGATACAACCTACGGGTACCTCCTCCAAGTTCCCCCCGAGGCGACAGACCTACTCGACCTTCTCGACGACCTCCAAAAAGGCTCGGTCGGGGTTGGCGGAGAGCGAGAGTGGACCGAAGGTGGCAAGGACCACAAGATGCGCTATGCGATGGATGGGAAAAACGGCCGAATGTTGGGCTGGACAGTCACATCTACCAATTCGTGAGAGCAAGGATTCCGCCGAACGGCAATCCACTCGGCTGCACAAATTAGCCATCAAATTCCTCCCGCGCGAGTGAAGTTGAGGCGTCACGCTGAAAGGTGCTCCGGCTACGGCTGCCTTCGGGTGACGCGGATGAGCGACGACGAAGAAGGACTACCAGAGGCTGCACAAGCACCTCTTGTGGTCGATGTCGAGTTTGAGGAGGTCGAAGTCCAATCACACAAACCTCGAGACATCGGGCAGGCGACAATCAGAGAACCGCTCGACCTTCCTCTACCCGAGGCTACACCAGAAGGTCGAGCCAGAGTGGTGACCGTCATCAACCAGAAGGGCGGAGTCGCCAAGACGACCACCGTCATCAATGTCGCAGCACATCTCGCACTCTTAGGCGTCAAGGTTCTCGTCGTAGACTGTGACGCGCAAGGGAATTGTGCAACCGGTTTTGGAATCGACAAGTCGCGTGTCCGATATGGAACCCGAACACTACTCCTCAACCCTGAGAAGGCGATTGAGGCGCGCCACGCGACCGCAGTAGACAATCTCCATCTGGTGGTCGGCGACAGGTCTCTTGTGGGCGTGGAGGAAGAACTCATCTCGCATCTTGGCAGGGAGCGTAGATTGTCGGAGGGTTTGGAGGTATTACTCCCCTTTTACGACTTGATTCTCATCGATACTCCGCCAAGTTTGGGATTGGTGACAATCAATGCACTGGTCGCCTCCGATGCAGTTTTAATTCCGGTTCAAACAGAATATTTCGCGCTTGAGGGGCTCGCTCTTCTCGCCTCCACTATCAAAGAAATCCGCCACCGCCTAAACCCCCGTCTTGGTGTTGATGGAGTGCTGATGACGATGCACGCTCCGACCCTGCTCAACTCACAGGTAGCCGCACAACTTCGGGAGACCTTCCCCGACTTGGTGGTAGACCCTCCAATACGACGAAACATCCGCATCGCTGAAGCGCCCTCCCACGGTACCCCAATCCATGTTCACGCCCCAAAGAGTGCGGGTGGTCAGGACTATTCCGATCTCGCCGAATCGCTGATGAAGCGTTGGGGGTTCGGTGAAGCCGATGAGTGAGTGTTTTCAGCACAGAGCCGCAGAGGCGCAGAGGAAATTTGTTCATTCGACTCCAACCATTTTCAAATGCGAACCTTGGATATCTTTACACCTCAGTGACTTTGAATTTCTGGATGGGAAGTGACAACATGAGTGACGGCTCCAAGAAATCGAAGAAGGGTCTCGGGCGCGGACTTGACGACCTTCTCGCCCAGCACGACACAGACCTTCCTTTCCTGTCAGCCTATGGAGAGGCTTCGGGTGAGCATGAGGAGGGAGTTCCACTTTCTGCGGGAGCCGACAATGCAGCCGAACTACTCAACGCCATAGAGAGACTTCTCATCGCTGCCCTCGGGGCCGATGCGGTGGTGTCAGGCGAAGGCGTGGTAAAAGCCGGCGACTGGCTAGATGCTAGAATAGACGAAACTGGCAAAGTTGCCATCGAAGTGAGCGGCGAGAACCTGCCACTAGTGCCTTCAGACTTGGCAGTCCCCGGCCTAGTGAGCGGAGAACTCTCGGAAGACCGTTCCTCAGCGAGCGTCAAAATAATTCAGTGGGGCCTCGAAACACGCCGCCTTCTCAATCGACTTTGCGAGCATCGCTCTCTCACTCTTTGAGAATGAGAATATCTTCCAACGCCTTGCGCTGAATGTCTGGAACCTCAGCATTACTAGAAGGATAGCCAACCGGCATCAGCAGCATCGCCGTCTCGTGCTCTGGCCGTTTTAGGGTTTCACCAAGAAATTTCATCGGCGAAGGTGTGTGGGTCAGCGTTACCAGCCCCATGTTGTGAATCGCTGCGATGAACATCCCCGCAGCAATCCCACAAGACTCCTGAGAATAGTAGGTCGGCCCCCACTCACCGTTTGAGCGAAGCCGCTTTGTGTGGCGGAAAAGCACAACCACCCATGGTGCATCGGTGATGTGTTCCTTGACCTCGTCAGTTCCCAAGGGAGCCAAAACTTCCTCCCACGCATCGGGCATCCGTTCTTCGTAGAACCTCTTCTCCTCGACCTCGGCAGCCTCCCGAATACGCTGCTTCAACTCGCCGTTTGAAACAGCGACGAAAGTCCACGGCTGAAGATGCGCCCCAGATGGCGCAGTTCCCCCGGTCAATACCGCCTTCTCAATTAGTTCCCGCGGCACATCGCGTGTGGAAAATTGGCGAGTGGTGCGACGCTCATCCATCAACTTGTGAAACTCGTCAGCCCGCGCCGCCATCTCAGTCGCAGGTAATTCGTGAAACACCAGCGGAACGAAGTCACGCTCTTCGGCCATAGTCCACCGTAGGAGGCGACCACCCATCAAGGATTTGAGTGGGAATCCCCGCAGTTTGAGCAGGCGAGTGCGCCCATCGGGTCCCAGGCGGGAAGCACTGTTGGTTCGGTTTCGAGGGCGGCAACCATCTCCTTTGAGAGGTAGGATTTGTGAGCCGCGATTTCGAACATGTATTCGTCAAACCAAGAGTCATTCATCGTGTAGAAGCCATCCCGTCCACTCTGTTTTGCGCCCCAAGAATTCTCGACCCGCCATCTGCGAACCCCCTTGTCGGTGACATCAACTCCGGTGAACAGCATCGCATGGGTCATCAGCGAGTGGTGGTAGTCCAACCGCTGCCGCTTGTCGATGCCGAACTCGACGCCGTACATCTCCTCGAACTCAAACAGCTTTGCATCCCAGAGTCCAAGGGTACGGTGCATGTGCTTTCCAGTGTCACAGCCGAACCAGACAGTCTCGCCATCTTCCAAAATTCGCCGAGTGATGTCTTTCATCTCATCGATTTCGATGTTGAGGTATTCGACCGGTGGGCCGCCGTAGACATTCTGCAGGAAGTCGACGGTGTAGGTCTGCAACTTTGGGTTGCGAGGGTCGTTGACGAGGCAGACATAGTTGTCGTAATCGATTGTCACGAACTCGTCGCGGAACTCGATTGGAGTCATCGTTCCTCGGGTGTGGAACTCGCCGTCCTTGTCTCGCCACTGCCAGTCGAACTTTTCGGGGGGTGTGCCCAGATGCGTGCAGAGCATTCGCCAGATGTCCCCCATTCTCTCCTCCTTGTGTGCGCGGGCTTCCTTTGCTGTGCCTCCGCCATCCATGATGCCTCGAATCTCAGCCGCGATAGAGCGGATTAGAAGTCGAAGATTTGCGTTCATGTAGCGAGTTGAGGATGATGACTGTGACTCGGGAAATGCTGCTTTGGGAACCACGCCATGCTTGTTGATGACATTGATAGCCATGTTCCACTGACCACCGTCTTCGCTCGGATGGTCGAGGATGAAGCCGATGGTGCGGTCGTCGAGCGGGCGGTCGGCCGTCGCGATAATTGCCTCCAAGTTCTGATTCGCCCGCTCAAACTTGTCCCAAAAGTGGGAATGTGCCTGAGAGAACTCGAACTCCTTGATGCCCATTTTCTCCATCGCACCAGGTCGCATCAGGTTGAGCACCGCGAACAGCCAGCATCTTCCAGACGCCTTCTGGTTGGTCGCTTTCCAGTCATCAATCTTGGTCGAGAAGGTGAAGTCGGTGTTGGCGACCACCTCGCGAGATAGAGCGATGTTCACGACTGAGGTTGTGGTCACCGCGTTTTGCACGATGCGCGCCCCATCGTCACTATTGAACGCCTTTCGAAATTCCTTCAGTTGTTTTTTGGTCACTTTTCCAGACAAGTTACTCACCTTTGGTGAGTCGACTCCCATCAGCGACGCTCCTAAGAGATTCCCGAAGCGAGCAGAGGGAGCGACAACCGCTTAGCGGCGCCGAATTACAGCCGCACCAAGTGCGAGTGCTGACAAAACTCCGACCAAACCAATAGCGGGCAAAGAACTCTCACCCGGAGCCACATCTGCGGGACATCCACCACCCGACTCATTGCCGGCAATCCAACAGTCGGACCAAATCTTGCCGCCAAAGCCAGACTCTGGATAGTTGGTTGAGTTCCCGTCAGCGAATGTCAAGGTCACCTTGTAATTGACATACGAATGCGTTTCAACAGGAGTCATTGATGCAGTCCAAACTTCCCCATCAGCAGAGCCAGAAAGGTCGGCGGGGACCGGGGTTAGGCAGACACCGGTGTTGATGCAGACTTGCCATGTCCATGCCACAGCGGTACCATTTGAGGCCGCTTCATCGGTAAGGGTGAGCGTGATAGGAAAGAGTTCGCCATCTGATGAAATGTCAGGGGTTTCGATTGATGCAATCGGTGTATCGGTAAGGTCCATCACCTTGTTTTCCCCATTTTCGGCGGCCGAAGCGAGCGGAACTAAGAGCAGGGCGCAGAGCGCTAAAGCCAAAACTCGTCCCATGATGTAACCAGACACCTCCTCGTTCATCAAACCTCACTTTCCGAATAATCCCGAAGAATTCAATTCACACTCTCGAATTGCAGCGGACCGCAATCTAATGGTCACAGTTCCAATTCCCAAAGTTCGTCACCGACATAGTGGATGGATTTGACCGCTTTTCCAGAAGTTGCGGCTATCATATCTGCTGCAGACATCAACGCCCATCCGATGGCCAATGGTTTGCCGTGTTGCTGGTCCCGAATCCAAATTAGGTCTCCCTCTTCGATGCAATCGCAGGCGTTGTGGATTCCTGCTGCCATACAGTCCGCCCCATTGAGAAGAAACGGAATCGCGCCATGGTCTACCTCGCACCACCTTCGCTCCGGCTCCCATGCCAAAACCCCTCTCAAGGTGGGAAACGCAATTCTCTCTGGCGCAGAATCTCCATCTACGGAACCTCCGTGAGCAGACCCTCCATCCGCAGACCCTCCATCAGTTTCGGAGTCGGGTATAGCGACCTCCATCGCAAGTGGTGATTTGTCAACGATGAGCAGTGACCACGGGCCATACTCCGCCTGTTCGAGAAATGCGGTCGTGAGGTCAACTTCGATTGCGACCGGCTCGGTAAGGCGGTCGAGCAAGCCGCGCAATTTCTTGTGGCGCACCGGCTTGCGCTGCTTCAACTTCCAGTCCTTCGCCATGGCTTTGTCCTAGCGCGCCTGCTCCATCAACCCTCGGAGCCGACTCCGTCGTTCAAGCGGTGCTGGATGTTATTGATGGCGTAGTCGATGGCCCTTCCAAGCCGGTCGTCTAGATTGTCCATCTCCTTGAGAAGCTCGAGTTGCATCAATGCCTCGGTACCGCTGAGGGCACCGAATCGAGCCACGATGTATCGCTGTATGTCCGTATTGCCATTCCAATACAGTATGTCGAGGAGTAAACGATGCCTCGTCGCATAATCGAAATTTTCCTCGAGTTCAAGGTCGAGTTCGCATATCTTCCTGACCAAGTATATCGTGCATCGATAATCTCCCTCTTCGGCCTCTAGCACGACGGGCCACTGGTCACCAAACTCTTCAAGAGGGTTAATGATGAATCTATCGTAGTACTGACGCCAGAGCCGTTCAGCACGGTTATCTTGAATCGGTCCAACCTTGCCAGTGGCTCTGCTTGCTGCTGCCTTCAGCGTCGATATTGAGGAGATGTGCTCGCCCGACTTGAACACCATCACCCAAGCCACTAGAGAGTCTCCTATTGGGACGGAAGGAGACCTCTGGACACACACCGTCTGTCTGTTGAGCGCACCAGACTTGGTGGTTCCAATCACACTGATCTTCACATGTCCCTTTCCTCTGAGCCTGACTGTCTCGGCGACGTGCAACACCCACTTGACGGGGTACCCACCATTATTGTCAGAGAAGATGACATCGCCCTTTTCTGTGCAGACTCCCTCGTCATCCTTGAACTCCTTCGAGAGTACCTCTGTGAACCATTTGAGGCTCTTGCGCGTCGGTGTTTTGAGTCGATTTAGGTTGGTTGGGAGAGTCTCTTTTGGACGAAATCTTCGACCCATGCTGTCTCAATGAAATCCAGCCCTATTAAGGAAACCAGCGCGACAGCGAAGTTGAACATATCAAAGCCTTCAAATCCGATTTGGAAGATTGAAAAGGGGTGAGAGTATTTGTGCATTCTATGTGCGACCTATTCGGAATGAGTTGCAACGATGTTGACAGGGCAACAAATAGCCTGCCCCGTTTCGCTCGTCACGCGGAAAAAAACTCACACGGCTGGGGCATCGGCTGGTACGAGAACGGCGCCGCCCGAGTTGTGCGTGCGCCAGAACAGGGCGACCGGGACCCTCGCTATTGGGAAACTATGGAAGAGGCTCGCAGTGAGGTGATAATCGGTCATGTTCGTTGGGCGACTGGAACGGCTCACTGCGAATGCAACTGCCACCCTTTCATTCGCCATCATCGGGGTCGAGATTGGATGCTCGCTCACAATGGTTGGTCGAATGATTACCGCATTCATCCCGGAGCGGAAGGTGATACCGACTCAGAACAGATTTTTCAGGAGATAATGGATTCCGTCAGTGAGTATCAAGAGTCGGGCGGAATTAAAGGAATCTACCCCGCTCTCAAGAAGGCAATCGTCGGAGTATTCGAACGGCATGGACGCGATGTGCGGCTAAATCTGCTCATCAGTGATGGTCGAACTCTGTATGCTTTCCAACACTATCCCAACAAGCCGATTTACATCTTGCGTCGCTCTAAATCGTATGGTGGAGCAATCCTAATGTCCACGCAAAAACTCACAGAAGAGGATTGGGAACCGATTCCAGAAAATCGTTTACTAGCAGTCGAGGGTGGAGAAGTCCAAGTGATGTCAACCGCACTCTGAGCGCATTTCGAGTCACCATCGTTTGCCGCGAATCTCTAGCGCCAACATTCAGTAGCAGCACCCTTTCCCCAATCACATGAACGGCGCGTGGTGTGTTCTGCGAAACTATGTCGCCCACGCAGAAGAGATTGGCGGAGAAGTCCCAGAAAATCCCTGTTTTTTCCTGAAACCACCCTCCGCAATCGTCGAAGCAGACGAGCAGGGAAATGCACCACTTGCCTTGGGAGCGCCTGAAGAGCACATCGACCATGAGGTAGAGTTGGTCATCCGTTTGGGGAAGGACCTGAGACCAGAGGCAGTTTGTGTCGGCTGTGACACTACCAACAGAACTCGGCAGGTTCTGGCCAAGAAGATGGGCCGGCCTTGGCTTGAGGGCAAGGGATTCCGAGGCTCGGGAGTGTGCGGAACTTGGGCACCTTACTCGGAAAGCAACTTTGAAATCGGACTCTCAGTCAATGGCGAAGTTAAGCAGAAATCCACAACCGCGCTGATGGTTCACTCCATCGAATCCCTCCTCAAAAACCTCCAGGAATGGTACGGCCTTTCTCCAGGCGACCTAATTTTCACCGGCACACCAGAAGGAGTCAGCCCACTCAAACCGGGCGACAGGGTCGATGCGTGGCTGAAAAATAGCGACGGAAAAATTGTCAGCGAATTACACAGCACCTGCAACTGAAGTCGACTGATTTCTCACTGACCGAGCGAATCCCTGATTTTCCCGGAAAATCGGAGGCCCGTCAATCGAGGTCAGGGCGGTACACTTTCGTGCAGATTAAGCGTCTGGCGCGCCTTGTCGACATCATCGACGCTGAACACCAACTCAGCATCTCCGCGGTACTTTGAGAGAATGTAAATCGAGTTGATATTGACTCCAGCATCAGCGAGTCGGCGGGAGAATTGAGCCAAGGCACCGGGTTGGTCTGGCATTACCAATTTTATGAGCTCAGCAGTGGTGTATGGAATTCCCAGTGAGTCGAGCACGGCACAGGTCTGGGGTACCTGTTCAACGACCATGGCGACGTTCGGAGCGACCCTTCCAATCGCGCAAACTGTCTCGATGTTGATGTTCGCGGCGGCCATCGCTTCGGTAACTCGGGCTAACTGTCCTGGCTCATCGGGCAGTTCCATACTGACTTCCATCATACTCTTCAGCCTCATTTGCGGGCCTCCTCGCCGCTATTTAACCCCCGATGTCCCAACTATGGCTCTATCGCGGGCTTGAAATAAGGGTGGTCGGTCGGCGAGTCGCATGGCACAATGGCATGGCATCTCGCGACGCAAGCCCAGTGGGGGCCGACTCAAGCGTCCGAACCGCTATCGCGGCAAGCGCAAAACAGAAATTGCGTCCGAGAAACAGTTCACCGTAATGGGTGAACCAAGCCGCAAGGTCTACCGAAAGCGCTCGGGAATACAGACCGTCCGAGTGATGAGTGATAATGTCATCAATGTCAATGATGTAAAGAAAGGCACGACCGTGCGAGCCAACATGTTGACCGTGCTCGACAGCCCCGCAGATGCAAACTATGTTCGAAGGAACATTTTGACCAAGGGTGCAGTTGTTGAAACCGACAAAGGCATGGTTCGAATCACTTCTCGCCCCGGCAAGGATGGCGTGCTCAACGGCGTCCTAGTCGAATAGTTACTACCGCCATAGCGGCCGGTTGAAACAGATTCAATTCGATAAGAGTCTTGTCCCTCATGACTCGTCCTTGAACACCCGCAGGGCTGAAAGAGGGCGGCACCTCCGAGTAATCGAGGGCGAACGATGACTGAGCACAATCCGGACCGAATCGTGCTTTGGCCCGGATACTTCAACTCCAAGTTATCGCGCAAGCAAGGTCGGCGAGTTGCCAAGCAGGCTTCAGTCGCCGACCCAACCCTCGACGGTCTCGCTTTGGCTGCGCGAAATGTAGGCCTCTCCAAAATGAAGAGAGAAGCCGATACACCTCACCCAAAACGCCCATCTGTGAAGGAGGGCAGGCTTTGGATTTCCAAGCGTGACGCCGATTCGTCTCTCGGGTTCTCTGGAAAGGAGAAGGTCATGCAGGCGATTGGAGGGAATTGGCGTTCCAGTCAGAAGGAACTCAAGGCACAGGAGAAGGCAGCAAAGAAGAGTGGTCCGAAGGCTGGAGATAAGCGAGGCCGTTCACAGCGCAAACAGGTTAGGGCGAAGGGCTCCAAGAAGAAGAAACAGAAGTGGCGTGCCTGAGGAGCCGATACTCAGTTTTCACCATATTTGCTCAATCGACGACATTCTTGCCACCATCATCCAGACTTTTCGGTCTACTCCAGTAGTTGTACTGCGGGGTCCAATCTCCACTCAGCAGGTCTCGGAGCGGTTAGGCGGGAATTCACGCCGGCGTTTTCGGCGTGAATCCTTGAAATATCCCCAGCCGTTTCACTCCAACATGTCAGCACCATGCCACCGCTGTGACCGAACCCCCGAAGAGATGGACTGCAATGCCAGATTCCTCGAATGCTTTTGCGGCCCCGCCTGCCCGACCCACGGCTTTCGCTGCAAGCACGACTTCGAGTGGGTCTGCATCGACTGTCAAGACCGCTGCACCGGAACCAATCCGAACTGCCAAGACTAGAGCTTATTCAACGGAAATCTCGGGCACAGGCACCGCCCGCACCCAACCAAATTCGTCAGGAGCCGCCTGTGTCTGGATACCGGTCAACGCTTCGTAGAGTTCTATTGTGACCGGCCCAACTAGGTTGTCGCAGTACATCGTGCAGGTGTCACCATGGCAGATTGACCCAATCGGTGAGATTACCGCCGCCGTTCCTGCGCAGAAACACTCGTCGGCGGTGAGCGCGAAATCGACATCCACTTTCTCCTCTCGAACTTCGTAGCCGAGGTGTCTCGCGAGCCCAATTATGGAATCCCGAGTTATTCCGGGAAGTATGGTTCCAGTGAGTTCGGGGGTATGGATGACTCCGTCTTTGACACAGAAGAAATTGGCCGCGCCTACCTCTTCGACATAGCGATGGTGAACCGCGTCGAGATAAATCACTTCAGCGAACCCATCCTTCTTAGCGTTCTTTGAAGGCATCATTCCAGGTGCGTAGTTTCCAATCGCCTTGACTGCCCCAGAGCCTCCCGGACATGCGCGATGGTAGTCTTCGGAAACCTTGAGCGCAATCGGATGCATCCCTCCCTTGAAGTATGGGCCGACCGGGCAAACATAGACCATGAAGGTGTATTCGGGCGACGGTGATACCCCAAGGATGGCTCCAGAGCCCCACAACACCGGACGGACATAGAGAGCCCCTTTTCCAGTCGGAGGAACCCAGCGTGCGTTCGCTGCGACAACCTGTTCGATGGCATCTAAAAATATCTCTTCGGGAACCGGCGGCATCCCGAGGCGCCTCGCCCCGTCCTGTAGTCTGGCCGCATTTCTTTCTGGCCTAAACAGCACGATTCCACCGTTCACGCTGCGTTGCGCCTTCATTCCCTCGAACAACCCTTGGCCGTAGTTCAGAACCCCGGCAGCAGGAGATATTGTGATGTCACCATACGGTTCAAGTTCACCCGGCTGCCACTCGTCCCCGAGTTTGCAGGTCGCTCTGTACATTACATCGGTTGGAGTGAACGAGAAAGTCATCGCATCCCAGTCGATTGACACATCATCCGCCATTCCGCCTCACCTCCCATGTGTGGTTGGCATCTGTCCAACCGAATCGCAACAACCTCCGTCGGTTATCAACGGTTGTGACGCGCGGCTCAGCCTCCTCTTTCCGGCACCCCATACACAGGCTCACTCCCCGACGGGTCTTTGGGTAAGGGGCGTTCAAGGCCGCTCACATGGCGTCGGTCGCTTCAGTCGAATGTTGCGTCGTACAGGGTTCGTACATCATGGACTCACCCTCCCGTTCTGACACGCTCATCGAACTGTGGTGCCGCGCTCGCGAAGGACATTCAATCCTCCTGCTCGTTTCTGGTATGCACCCCTTCCTCGAAATCAGCCTCCCAGGCCGACCCCACAAACCCGAAAATATCGAATCTCGTCTTGCTGCGGTGAAGTCAATCAAAGGCGTGACCAATATCCATGAACCAATCGATAAGTGGACCGATTTGGGAATCAAGCCACATTGGAAAGTCGAAATTAAGCGACCGTGGATGGTGACTAGTGGGCCAAAAATTCGGGAGAATTTGGAGCGTGATTGGACACTTACCAGCGCTGATATTCCGTATGTCAACCGACTATTCCTCGACAACGATGTCGGCCCTCACATTTCTGCTGAGGTTGAAGTTCTGTGGGCTGGCGAGAAGGCACCCGAAGAGTTGCTCGCAGACCTTCCAGAGAGCCACAAAGGGGAGGAGTCTCGGCGTGAGTCGGCTGAACGGATTCGTGAGGCTGGTGGTTCTGGACTCTATCCAGTCGACTTGATTGCAACCTGTCACTTTGAGAGTGTGAGTCGCTGTGAGCCGTTTGCAACTCCATTTGTCATGATGTCATTTGACTTGGAGACTTCAATTGCCGAGGAAACGATCCTTTGCGCAGCGGCAGTCATCGAGCGTGGGCCGTATGAGCGGAGTGACCACACTTTTGTCGGAACAGAACAAGAGATCATGGCTGGATTGACTCAGTTGGTGCGCGATGAAGACCCCGACATCATCACAGGTTACAACATCGACAATTTCGATTTACCTAGAATCCACTCTCGCATGAAAGACTTGACGAGTGGTTCAGACAAAGCAGGCCAAGCAGATGGCTTTGGTTGGGGGCGAGTCCCCGTTCTCGATTCCGAAGGTAAGCGGCTAATTCCGCAGCGGGATGGCAATCGGCGAACTTGGCGAATTCAAGGCAGATGTGTTCTCGACGCGTGGTGGCAGGCGCGGATGGTACTGCGACCGAAGCGAGAGACCCTCAAGTTCGTCTGTCAACTTCTGTGGCCCGACCGGGAGGACTTGCAGAAGATGGATGTCGACGCATCGCAGATGGACAAAGAGTGGGCTGAGCGGCCCGATGTGGTCCTCGAATACTGTTTGCAAGATTCTCTACTGCCGCTTGAAATTCTCTCTCAAATCCGCGCTGTCCACTCAAAGGAGGCGTTGGCCACTGTCTGTGGAATGCCTCTCGATGTCGCAATCGCCGGCACAACCTCGCAATGGATCGACGGTCTTGTCATCCGTCTTGCCGACAGAAAGAACATCGCTGTACCCCGAACCAACCGTGGGGGTGGCCGTGACCAAATCGTCGGTGGCTATGTTCACGAAGTTGAGGCTGGAGCCCATCCGTGGGTCGCGGTTCTCGATTTCAAGTCGATGTACCCTTCAATCATGATTGCCAACAATATCTGCTACACGACTCGAATAGATGAGTCAGCCAGACCCGATGAAACCACAGACGACGAAATTCACGAAGCCCCCGACGGCGCTCGCTATCTACCCGCGACATTCAGGCGGGGCATCATTCCGCTACTGCTGGAGGATTTGATGGACCTCCGCACCCGCCACAAAGCGGAACTGAAGGAAGCGATTGATAGTGAAGACTCAACCGCAGAAATTTTCCACAGCAGAATGCAATACGCGGTAAAAATCCTCATGAATTCATTCTACGGAGTTTTCGCATCCAAATTCTACCGCTTCACCCATCCAGAATTAGGAGCCTCGATTACATCTTGGGCGCGCTCCAACATCAAGAGCATCATCGCCCAACTAGAGGAAGAGAATCACCCCGTCGTCTATTCTGATACTGATTCAGTGTTTGTTAAGGCGCCCGTTTCCGAGGAAGTCACCGTCAAAGAGCCAGAGGAGGGCGAGGAGCGCAGTGCGTGGGAAGGGGCGTGCACGACGCTGGTCGATTTCGGTGAAGAGTTGGCCGAGAGGTACAGCAGGGAAGGGGCGGAACTCGAATTCGAAACAGGCCTTTCCGTCTTTTTCAGTCACGGTGCCAAGAAGCGCTATGTCGGCAGGGTCGTCTGGCCCGAGCCCGATTTATTGGTGCGCGGCTACGAGGTTCGCAGGACCGATTCCTTCACTCTCTTGACCGATACGATGATGGAAATTTTCGAGATGATTCTCGATGGTGAGTCAAGTGAGGCGGTACAACATTGTCTGAAACTCATCAAGCGCATCCGCGCCCGCGAAGTGAATCCGCGGGACCTCGTCATCAGCCGCTCCTGCAAAGGCCGTGTCCGGCCCGGTGGTGTCATCGACTTCGATGCGGTCTACGCCAAACCAGACAGTCTTCCATTCGTGCGGGCTGCGAAGCAGAGAATTGAGGCGGGCCTAAACTTCACTCCGGGAATGAAGGTCGGCTGGTTGGTGACAAATGGCAAAACCAGTCCGATGACAATCAGTGCATGGCTGGAAGATGAAACTGGAACAGTTCAGACAGAATATGACCCGGAGTTCTATGTCAATCGAATTGCCACTGCCCTCGGCAGAATCACCGAAGCATTTGGCTGGAACAAAGATGACCTCCTCAAAGGAAACCGTCAGGCGAACCTGTTTTCTTTCTGATATCAAATGAGATTTTGCTGGATCGGACTTGATTGAAACCTCGCACGGAGACACCGTGTCACGGAGAGGGTTCTCACTTCGTGTGCGGGCGCGCGTTCGTGTCTGTGAGAGGTATGAGTCAATAGAAGTCTGATTCGATATCCCTCGAAGCCGAATGGTTGATGGCAGACAGGTGCGCAGTCGGTATCGATGCAGATGCCGCGCACCCGAGTCATTCTACTCGCCTTGCTGGTCGTTTCAGCGCCCATTATCGCTGGATGTTTGGAATCATTCAAGGGCAATCAAGCGCCGGCTGCCTCCTTCACAGTGACAGAATCTGGCACTTTGAAAGCGGATATGTTGATCCACTTCAACGCCCTTGGTTCCGACCCTGATGGTGATACGATGACCTACGCGTGGGATTTTGGCGACAATAACATTGGTCAGGGTGCAGCAACCACTCACACTTACTCGAGTTCAGGCGACTATACAGTGGTTCTGAGTGTCTCCGACGGAGAGTTTGAAACAACTGCTGAACAGACCTTCACCATTTTCTCTGCCGATGCCCAAGAGCCCACTGCGGCCCTGGCTACATCAAAGATGAACAACTGTGACGACGATGACCCACCCGCTTCCGGGACTTACATTTTGGTCTGGTTGTGCGATGATATGGAGGACACAGAACTCGAATACAACCCTTCGACTACTGTCACCCTCGACGCTTCGGGAAGTCAAGCAGGCGGCTCCGAAGCGTGGTTAGTCGATTGGAAATGGGACTTGAACATGAATGTCGATAGCGACGGAGATGGCAACAAGGCCAACGATGTCGACGCCGAGGGAGAAACTTTCCAGTGGGCTGTACCGGCCGGAGAATGGCGTGTTCAAGTAACAGTTTACGACGACCAAGGAATGAGTGCGAGTGAGGATTCTTGGGTCTATGTCAACGCCCGCGCGACTTGGACTACCATCGAAATCGGCCGCAACAACTCTGCTGATAATCCGAGGGTGGAGTTCACCTTCCCACTCACCTATGACCTCGATGATAGTCACAAGATAAACCGAGTGAAGAGCCGACTCGTCTACCCGGAAAAGGACCCGGGTGCGGGTTGTGGGGCGCCCTGTGAATTGAACAATCGAATGGACTTGTACACCTACAACGAATCCGACGAAGATGTGCGAGATACCACCCAAACAGTCGATGAATCACGAAGCGATTCTGACTGCAGTGACGACGACCGCTGCGTAAGTATGACCTCCAGTACCGGTGACTTCCGTGACTTCTGCTCGGGCGGCCCTACACCCTCTGGAACCTGCCTCAGCGAGACTTGGAAAATCACTGTGGCCAACAATGAACAGCACAACGCTGAGATTGGAGAGTTGCGAATCGAACTCGTCTACAAGTGATTTTAAGGCGCTCGGAATCCTCGGAAATGCCATTTGAGTAGGTTTGAAAGTTGGCTCATTGGCTCTCAGTACCCCATTTAGGCTGCCCTTCGTATGTGTTCATCATGCGAGTGGTTCAAATAGGGGGCGGCTGTCGGCGGGTCGCTCCAAAGGAGAGGAACAACCATGGGTTCACAATGGGAAGACAAGAGTAAGCCACACCTGAACGTAGTTTTCGTCGGTCACGTTGACCACGGGAAGTCGACCACAGTAGGTCGTCTTCTATTGGACAGCGGACACATCGAACAGCACGTCATCGACGGTTTTGAGAAGGAAGCGAAGGAGAGGGGAAAGGCGGGCTTCGGGTTCGCATATGTGATGGACGGATTGAAGGAGGAGCGCGAGCGTGGTATCACAATCGATGTCGCTCACAAGGAATTCTTCACTCCTAACTTCTACTGGACCGTCATCGACGCACCCGGTCACCGTGATTTCGTCAAGAACATGATCACTGGAACCAGTCAGGCAGACGCAGCAGTTCTTTGCGTAGCCGCAAACGACGGTGTCAATGCTCAGACCAAGGAGCACACCTTCCTTGCTCGAGTGCTTGGTGTTAAGCAGTTAATCGTCAATGTCAACAAGATGGACATTTCTGGTGTCAGCTGGTCCGAAGACCGCTACAACGAGGTAGTCGCTGAGGTCAGCGGTCTGCTCAAGATGGCAGGCTTCAACCCAGCAGATGTCACCTTTATTCCAGCCAGTTCATTGAATGGAGATAACATATTCAACAAGAGCGACAACAGTCCTTGGTACAGTGGCCCAACTCTGTTTGAGGCGATTGATGCACTAACTATGCCTTCCAAGCCAGTCGACAAGCCTCTTCGCTTGCCGATTCAGGATGTCTACAAAATCAGCGGAATCGGCACAGTGCCGGTCGGCAAGATTGAGACCGGCATTCTACACGCTGGAAAGACTGTGATGTTCAACCCAAGCCAGAAGGCTGCAGAAGTCAAGAGCATCGAGATGCACCACACAGAAGTCGCTAAGGCTGAGCCTGGTGACAATGTAGGATTCAATGTTCGCGGACTTGCCGCAACCGACATCCGCCGTGGCGATGTTGCTGGTTACACAGACAACGAGCCGTCATTCGTTCGACACGACGAGACCTTCGTCGGAAACATCCAACTGATGGACATCCCAAAGGCGATCGGCGCAGGATACACACCCGTGTTCCACGCACATACCGCACAAGTGGCTGTTCGCTTCGTAGAGTTGCTAGAGAAGACCAGCAAGGGTGAGAAGACCGCTAACCCGGACTTCTTGATTACTGGTGACGCATGTTTGGTTCGCTTCCAGCCAACCAAGCCTATGGCAATCGAGCAGATGGACAAGTTCCCTGAGCTTTCCCGATTCGCAATCCGCGATATGGGTAAGACCGTAGCAGCAGGCGTCTGCATGAAGATTGATAAAAAGTGATTAATCGCTTTCAACCATCCCTAGAGAAAATGAAGTAGGTGGTCGAAAATGGCAAGCGTCACAGCAATCAAGGTCACAGGCCTGAATCATTCACATGTCGATGAACTGTGCAATGGAATCAAGCACATCTCGGACCAAACTGGTGTCAAGATGCGCGGACCAATCCCCCTACCAACCCGACGCCTTGTCGTACCGTGCCGAAAGAGCCCGGACGGAGAGGGCTCGGAGACTTGGGACCACTGGGAAATGAGAATCCACAAGCGGCTAATCGAGTTGGAGATCAACTCAGCCAAGGATGAGGCAGTTCTTGCCAAGGTCGTTCACGGCCTAGACATCCCAGACACGGTGACCATCGAAATCACCCTACGAACAGTAACTTGAGCCCGGTTTTATCGGCCGCTCAGTCTTGCGACTTAACCGACACAGTTGAATTATCAATGGCGTCAGTTCAGATTGAAGCATCTTCAGCAAGCCCAGCCGCAATCAGCCCGCCTGCAAATTCAGTGTCACAGAACTCGACATCACCGGTTAGCAACTCGAGTTCATTTCCCTCTGCATCTATTATTGGTGCGGGCAAATCCTGAAGCATTCTGATTCTCAGCATTCCTCCGTCCGCTGCCTCAGTGTCATTCTCATCAGCGACCTCTTCATCGGGAGCGCTGGCTGCTGTCATCAACTCGGAATTGTCGGAGGTAGGCTCACTTCCCATCCCCTTTGAGCCAGAAGTTGGATAGGCATCCATCCTAGCTATTCTGTCCTCTTCATCATCGTCAGGCTCCTCGTAGACTGGTTCAACAGCCTCAATCACCTCCACTTTGGGTGGTCCTTGGCCAGTCAGTCCACCCTCATCCTCAACATATGAGTCGAGTTGTGGTGTGCCCGCTTGAATTGTTGGCGCTTGTCTCTCATCACCGGTGACACCCTGCTGCAAGATTCCCCACGAAACTTGTCGCTTGTATTTCTCAATCAGTTCTCCGAGTCCTTCGTAGAAGCCTCGCTCTGAGACATCCTGTCGACTCCAATCGAGAGGTGAGAGTGTCGCGTTGGAATCGTGTAGCGCATCGCCGAAAGGTGCTGATGCGAGGTTGCTCGTCGCTGCATGACGGACAAACGCAGTCAATCGGTGCTGCGTCAAATCGGCGACTGCTCTGCGAACATTTGCCTGTCGCCGAGAGAGATTCTGCGCCTTCACGCTCCACCCTTCGTTGTGGCCAACTTCTGCCAACTCCATTTCGATATTTGAGAGCAGAGTTGCGACCTGTGACCAAAAGTCTGGGCGAGGCAGGTCAATCGGTTGGTTGCGCTTCGCCTGCTGCCTTGCAAGTGCGAACAATTGGTTCTCAATTGCCTGCAACTGAGCGGCGCTGACCAGAGTTTTGGGAACACTTTGGTCGCTCAAATTAGACGCCTCCGAAGTTCCTGCAAACCGACATCCTAAGAACACTTCAGCGCGTTCGACCGGCTTGGGAGGTTACGACAAATCATTTTTTCAGTATCCACAAATTCACCTACAAATGTGGAAAAGTTGCATCCATAGGATGCATCACAGGGGAGAACAGGATTCAAACGGTCCCGATTGAGTCCGAAGTCAACGGAGGCAGTGCCATGTCGCGATTCAACCCCCATCGAAGAGCCACACTTCTCTCGCTGTTGATGTTGCTCACGCTGCTCAATGCTGCGATGGGAGCAACCACAACCAACTGGTCGGGACCTTCCGAGGTAGAGGTGCCGAGCGGAGGAGGCAATGTAACAGTGGAGGGGTTTTCCATTCCGGCCGGCGAAACGGTGACCGACGCTTGGCTTGAGGTCAGCGAGGATGGCCTTACCGATTTGGGAAGCAGCACGGTTTGGCGAGCCGATGCACCGGGTCAACTCAACTTCAGCTGGGGTCTTTGGAACGGCACGACAGCCAACTTCTTCGACGGTTCCCTCAGCCTTGACGCCAACCACTCAGTAGGTCGAATAAACGACTTTGAAACGCTGACTCGGACTCTTCAATATTGGGACATGGGCGGCACTCCGGGCATCTGGGAGATCGGTGATATGCTGGGTCTTCCCGGCGTGGTGAACGGCAGTGGACGAGAATCGAGTGGCGGGCTGATTCCTATCGGTGGCGTGAATGGCCGCTACATCGTGGCGACTCGGGCCGGCGAAGCGCTTCCCAACGGAGTCCACTCTTGGCTTGAATCACCTGATTTCACTCTGCCAGCGGTCATCAATCATCTCAATCTCTCGTTCAAACATTGGCAGCACATGTACACCCCTTCGCTTGGAAATGGAAATGCTGACGGCGCGTGGCTCGAGATGTCACTCGACTCTGGTGCGACTTGGCGTTACATGACTCCAGACGGCGGCTACAACAATCGCATCAACGCCGCCGCTCCCGCTCCAAATGGCTCGGGAGGTTCCAACTTCGAGGTATGGGCTTCACCAGACGCAACTCGCTGGCAGACTGCAAATTTCAATCTCGACAACGAGCCGGGAATCCTCAACGCAACTCACACTCGCTTTCGCTTCGTGGTGTGGACGGATGCCAACTCTACGATTCAGCGTCCCGGCTGGTTCTTGGACAAAGTGAATCTGACAAATGTTGGTGCAGACCGCGGAACTTGGTTCCACGGCAATTTGACTGACGAATATGCTGGAGGCGCCGACTCATTCCTCGAGATGCAGGTGGATTTGTCTAACGCAAGTGGCCCAATCATGGTGAACTATGCAACCGACTTCGACATGGAAGGGGACATCTACGACAACTTCCACTGGGAGTGGCGGACTCCCAATTCAACCGCCTGGACACAATTTTCTGGAGTAATGCCGGGCAATGGAGTTCTCATCGGAGGTCAGGTGTATGTCGATGACTCACGCGGTTGGAAGCGTTTGATGCATCCTCTGCCCGCCTCACTCGCTGGCAGTTCAGTAGTCGACCTGCGAGTCTATGTCGAGACGGATGGGTTCCCCGGTTCGGGTTACGGCGGTTCTCTCATCAACCCACCAGAGGGAGTTTTCATCGACGATGTGGAGGTTATTTCTGGGCTTCCTGGAAACGAAACTGTTCACCTTGCCCTGAATTTCACAGACCCAAATGACGGCGGAGTAACGCATTCGGCAATCGGAACCGGAATTGATGAGTGGCAGCACTTGACCGACTACGGTGTGGATGGGCCCACCTACATCCTCGACTCCTTCGAAAATTCCCCCCTGCTTCCCACGGGCTGGACAGTGGACACGCAGCGAGGTAACGGTTGGGAATTCCGCGGCCACAACTCATCGTGGAGTTATGGCCCCGATGCACCTTCAAGCGGGAGTAATTACGCTGGCATTGCATTCAGTAGAGAGTATGACCCTTACACCTGGACACACTTGGTTTCACCATCTCTGGACATCCCTATTGGGAGTCATGCTAGGATTTCTTTCAAATCGTTCATCTGCGCTGAAAGCGGCTGGGACGGAGGAATCCTCTCAATTTCTGAAGATGAGGGCAGAACTTGGACTCCATACGGAGCGAATGTCCCAGATTTCTACGATACCTACCAAATCAACAACTCACAGAGTGATATATTCAATCTGTGGGCCTTCGATGGCTCAAATGCCAAACCTACCTGTACGGGAGCGAGGGGTGGTAACAACGACAAATCTTGGCAACTCAAAGAGGCCGATGTTAGCCAGTTCGGTGGCCAGGCGATTCAACTGCGATTCTCATTCTTCTCTGACCCACTGTTTGAACACGACGGCTGGTATCTCGACGATGTCGGGCTCTATGTCGATTGGTTCGAGGAGCACGGCACTTGGACCAGCGACCCGATTTATCCAGACGACCTGCTAGGCCTTGATGCGGTTGAAATCGACGCTGATATTCCCAACGGAACTTGGGTGAAGGCGACTATTCTCGGAGAGATGAATGATGGTAGCCCGACAAATCGCTGGACTAACATGAGCCTCCCTCTAACTCTTCTGGGATTGGAGGGTGATGGTGTGGTGAATGCGACCCAACCAATCCAAATTCGTCTTGAGATGGGGACCACAATTCCTCAACTGACGCCTACCGTAAATGCACTCTATCTTGGTGCGACCCGAATTCTGAACCCGCGGAACCTCGATTCGGGCGGGTGGACAGTCGATCCCGCTTTGACAGTAAACGAATCGACGAGCAACATCACCAACCCAACACTCTCGACCTACACCATCTCGTCAGTACCACTGATTCCTACCCATCCGATTTCCGCCCTACACATATCGGGTATTGGGGCGGGCGCCCTGCTCTCCTTCCGCGATGAGGCAGGTGCATTGATTCACTCTGGCGCAATTGGCAATAGAACAGTGCAGACGACGACACCATTTGCTTGGTATCAAGTTGAGGTGGCCCTTCAACCGGGAGGCTGGATTCAGGAACTTGAGGTGGAGGGTTTACGCGGCTCGCCCGCAGTTGGTGCGTCAATCGACATCGGAGGTGACGGTATCGTAGAATGGCAGTGGCCCGGGCTCACACCTTGGGGCCCGTTGGGCTGGCAGACCCAGACCTGTTGGGGCGGCTACCCTTGTTACCCCTCTTGGGACGACCCATCCCGTCATGCCGGACCCGGCTGGCTTTCCAACGGGACATCTCTACGACATTCGGAATTGGTGATTGAGCCTAACGAAGATAGAGGGGTTGACCATCTGTTGCAAATTTTGTTGCCAAGCGGGGCGATTCCGCTCGGTGCGATGTTCCGCGTTGGTCTATCCTCGAACAACACGGCGCCCGCACCCCCGAGCAATACGACCCTCTCTCTCCACAGTAACGGAGTCTCGCTGGCAACATTCGACAGTGGGAATCCGGAAGGCTGGCTTCACATCGATTCGACGATGTTGTCAACATTGAATCAGACCTCATGGAATGTTTCCGTCAATCAGACCGAACGGCCGTGGACGAGCTATTCGATTGATGTCAATATGGTGGGGGGGATTCCATACTATCTCACGGCGACCGTCGAGGTGCTCGCAGTCGAGTATCTTTACAGAGAGAATTTGACTGGACTTGGATCACTCATCTCCGATGTGATGGATTCCACTCCTGCTCAAAATGGCAGCCATGATATCGGCGTGGAATTCGGTGCATGGCAGGGTGGAGTCGGTCTTTGGGGAGGGGTCGACCACGCTCCGCTGATGACAAGCGAAGTGGTTTCAGTTCCGACGATGTTCGTTCCGGACAGACCGACGGTCATCACAACTAGACATGACCATCTATTCGATGTGGCAGAAATCGCAGATGCCTATCTCACCCTTGTTCAGCCGGATAGCAGCGAGATTCCATTCAGACTCAGCAACCTCTCCACAAACCCTACTTTCTCGAATCTACAAGGTGTTGGAGGGATATTCTTAGACACCTCAGCGAGTAGTGTAGTGGTCTCAAGTGAGGGGATAGATGTCACTTGGGTCCTTCGGTCGGAATGGTCATTGGATGATGTAGATTGGTTGGATGTGAAAACTCTCTGCGCGGATGCACTCGGTGCCAATCTAACAGAAGATGTGGTCCGAATCGGTGCGGGATCAAAGGCGGTCGAGAACGACATGGAAATCGATTCTTGGGAAGTTCGCAGTCAAGACGGTCGTCTACTTTCCACCCGCGGTACTCCATCATACCCATTCGAGGTGGCGGCTGGCTCACAGGTAGAAGTCAGCGGCACTCTTCGATTCGAGGATTCCCCCGGTCTACGACCCTCCAACCAAGACTTCCAAGTTGCAATGCTCCTAGAGGGTGATGGGGAGCCAATTCAAACTCAAGCGACAAGTGGCGTTGATGGCGTTTGGAACGCCACAGTAACCCTGCCAGATGTTAGCGGTGAGGTCAATTTGACGGCATGGATTTTGCGAGCCGGGCCGCTGGGAGTCTCACTCGCAGGGGCGAGGGATGTCACGAAGGATAGGACTCCAGTCACGCTTGTGGTCGATGCGAATCCACCACTTCTTGGCCCACTGATGGCTTACACCCCAAGCGGCCCGCGGCCGGCTGACAACAACATCTGGCCTCAGGATAGACTGCTCCCGATTTCGGTCGAAGTGAGTGATGCAGAAGCACTCGGCGGCTCTCTTTTCCTCAATTATTGGCGCCAAGGAATTGATGATTTGAATGGTGATGGAATTGCTGACCCTAATGAATATATCACGACTAGAGAAGTGACCCCGATGAAGGCAACCGGCACTGTGCGTGTCGATTTCCGAGCGATTGACCTTTACGGTAACGGTGAAGGAAATCTGGTTTCCTTGTTCATTACTGGGACGGATTTGGCAGGCCACCAGGTGGTCGGCGGAGGTGGTTTCGGGGTGGATTCGGACATGGCGACTCTCACGACTCAGCAGGACTTGCCGACATCCCTTTCACTGCCTCTCGTGCAACTTGACCGGGTCGGCGACAACCTTCTTTTAGGGGTCGAACACACCTTTTCTTTCACGCTGATTGACGGCAACGGAATCGGCTCACTGGATAACATTTCAGTCAGTATTTCTGGAGATTTTCCATCATCAGACATCTGGCTCGACCCACTCTCCGAAACGATGTGGACTAACCCCAATTCTCCGGTCTTCCCAACTGGGCTCCGGATAACCGACTTGGGTGATTCAGCCTATCTAGTCGACCTCTCTTTCCGAATCGGTGTTGATGCTCCGGTCGAGTGGAACACAAGTATTCAATCGCCTGCAATCAAGGTGGTTGAGCATGGTCAGAAACTTGAGTTGGCAAGCGAAGGGCTGACTCCTCATGAGTGGACTCTTGACGCCCGACTTGAGGTCGTGATGGTAGCGGCTGAGGACTTGACGCCGCCTGGCAGTGGAGCGGTTGATGATACGCTCTACTTGCAACCCGGTGACCGATTTGAATTTGAAGCGGCGCTGAGGCATGTTGCGAATGGCGCTGAAGTGACTCTTGACGGTGACTGGCAAGCGACGGTCACGCTCGATGATGATGAGAACCGTCCCGTAATTTGGGCACTGCCGCTAAATGGTGGGAAAAATATCACAGCGATGGTCGAGATGGCGGTCAGCAGGTGGGCTGGCGAAGAGGCTAATCTCAGAGTTGAGGTGTTGGGGGATGGCCCATCACACCAAATTGCCCGCCTCGATGTTGTTGTGGTCTTGGATGATGAAGCACCAGTCATTGAATTCCCGGTATCCACATTGGCCACTGTCCAAAGCGACCAGATGACCCGCCAATTGGTCACCATACGAGTCAAGGAGGTTGGTGGAATGAGCGAAGAGCCACTGACCATGCACTGGTCTTTCCGCCGACATGGGGTCGAATTATTGGATATGCACGGCACTTCCGACCTTGCTTTAGCGACTCATTCCGGAGACGATTGGATGTATTCAAGTCGGATCGATTTCGAAATCGATTTCGCTGTACTGCGACCCGGTGATGAGTTGGTAGTTTGGGTTGAAGGGGGTGACTTGGCAGGCCATTCTCTGATTGGTTATGGAAGCGAATCGGAGCCGAGAATGCCGCTTTTGAGAATCATCTATTTCCATCCCGTCTTGAGTGACTTGTCGGTTGAGCCAGATGCGCCTGTAGTCGATGACTTACTTCTCATCGAGGGGAGAGTTACCAATCACGGCAACGAGCGGGGCGAGGTGAAGGTTGGACTTTGGACTTGGCAGAAAAGTGGTGATGCCGGGCGTTGGATTATTCTCAATGAGACAAATTTCACACTCCCACCTCAACAGCATCAACTCTTCGCTTTCGATTTGGAGGCGTGGCAAACCGGCGACTTGCAACTCTATTTGGCACTCAACGACGATGTAGAAAACCTAACCAGTGTACCGGTTGACAGGGTTCGCGCTCACTCGACTTCAGAGGCGTTCCTCGCTTCCCTAACTTCCGCTAGTGCGCTCGGCCTGTTTTTGCTCGTACTCGCCATGTTGACTATGGGGATTCTTCTGTGGCGGCGTGAGGAAGAGGATTGGTTCGACGATGACGATGACCTCGATGATGACGACGATGACGATGACCTCAATGATGACGATGAGGGCGGCGTCGATGAAAGTCGAGATGGTGATGACAGAGTCGATGAAAGGCGAGATGGTGATGACAGAGTCGATGAAACCGAATCAGATGATGTCGAACCTCCACCTCCACCTTGGGCCCCCGATGAGTGGCCTGAAGGAGCCGGTCCACCGCCAGAAATTCTCACTGAAGGCACCTCAAAAGATGAGGAAGAGTAACAAGAAAAGCGCATACGATTGTCACTATTATCGAGTCGCTTTCAACCGTTGATTTGAAGGCGATTGGGTTCCTCCAACGGTTTGACGCAGGGGTACCCGAGTGGTCAAAGGGGGTGGGCTCAAGATCCACTGCTTAGCGCTTCGCAGGTTCGAATCCTGCCCCCTGCATCAAACTAAATCTAGGCAGGATTCGAACTTAGCGTGAGCTGAACTTTGAGAATCGATTCCTCTGCTCACGCGATAGTTTCGAACACGGGAATGTAATCGAATGTGTTCGAGACCGCTTGAAGTCCTGCCCCCTGCATCAAACTAAATTTATCCACAACTTCCTATTGGAAAATTGATTATCCAATTGGGAACTCATTCTCAAATAGAGCAGATTATTGCTAAATTGCCTTCATCAAATGACAGTCATGTTCAAACCGGAGTTGTGACAGGTACGCCCTATGGGGCGTAGGCAGGAGGAGCCGGAAGGATTCATCTATCTCGATGAACCAGTCCCCAAACCGACTGTAGAATCGGCTACACCACCAGTTGAGCAGGAAGCTTCGGAAGACCCCGCAAAAGGTGGGGGTAAAGAGGCGTCGAGCGAACTCTCACCAGTGGAGACTGAGATCCGTAAGATGGTCGGTCGAGAACCACCTAAACAGGTAGAGGAACTTCCTCTTGCACTCGCCACAGATGGTGTCCACGACTTCGAATGGCCCCTCAAAGGGATGGATTGCCCCGACTGCGCGATGAAAGCGACCAACGCTACGCGGCGGGTTCCAGGCGTTGTTCATTGCAACATCAACCCCGCAGATGGCATAGTTCGAGTTTCTGTGGACTTGGGGGTAACCGAATTGTCGAGGGCCAACAGAGTGCTCTCCAGTATGGGCCATGAGCCAGATGTCACTTGGTTCAAACTTCGTGGTGTCACATTGGATAGCTTGCGTGAGCGTCACGCCTCTGACCGTCCAGCCATCCGCCGTCTTCTACTTTCAGCGCCGGGAGTTTTAGACATTCAATTTGAGGACGGCGAACTCCTCATTCAGCGACCACTCTCTCTGCTACCAGATACTAGGATGGAGCACGAGAGTTCACTGGAGCGAATGACCGGCACAGTCCTTAGCGTCGTACCGGTTTCTCGTCGAGGACTTTCAACTTCTCAACAGCGATTGGTCGGTGCCTCAATCGCAATGCTTGTTCTGCCGATTGTAATCATCTTGAATTTAGCATCTGCGCCCGGCTTAGTCGTAGGACTGGTCGGCATAGCGGGAACTGCTGCGGGTGGTTACCGGATGTTCATGGAGGCTGTCGCCAGCATCAGAAATAGTGTTCTCGGATTCCAAGTATTGACCTCACTCGCGGTAGCAGGCGCAGCAATATTGGGTTATTGGCCAGAGGCCCTGATGGTTGTTCTATTGGAGTCACTCAGTGGCCATATGGAATCGTCTGCGCTCGTGCGCGCCCGCGAAGCGATGCAAGGTGGTCTTGACCGATTGCCGAGGATGGCCCGGGTCTTACCGTTAGGTGAGGGAACTCCGATCGCTAATATCTCGTCAACCACATTCACTACCGGACTTACACCGATGACTTCGCTTGAGCCAAGTCGTCCTGAGCCCGAGGAGATTCCAATCGACCTTGTGAATGTGGGTGATTTCGTCGAAGTGCGAAGTGGTGAGTTGATTCCCGTTGACGGAATAATCGCCGAGGGTGCTGGTCAAATCGACCGCGCCCCAATGACTGGCGAGAGCATACCGGTGCGATTGGGGGTGGGTGATGTGATAGAAGCAGGCTTGGTTCTACTTCGCGGCCCAGTCGTGATTGAGGCGACTGCAATTGGTGACGATACACGACTAGCCGGTTTAATCGACAAAGTTCACACCTTCCGCGATGAAGCCCCCCGCTTGCAATCGATGGTGACGCTATTCACCAAACTCTGGGTACCTACGGTAATCATCGGTGGAGCGGCCATCGCCTTGCTCACTCAGGATCCCTACAAAATGCTCTTGTTGTGGGTTGTCGCCTGCCCTTGCGCTCTGCTGATCGCTGCTCCGGTACCCCATGCAAACGCACTCGCGAATGCCGCTCATCACGGCATGATAGCGCGCGGCGGAGATGTTCTTGAGAGGGCGGCTCGAGTCGACCTCGCACTTTTGGATAAGACTGGCACCCTCACGCGCGGGCGCCCGCGCCTAGCAGGAATCACGCTCGCTTCTGGCGTCGAGCGGCGTCGAGCACTGCGACTCGCTGCAGGGTTGGAACAGCGCAGCAATCACGCTTACGCCTCGACGATAAAGGAGGCAACCGAGAACGAGGAGTTGCTGGCGATGAAAGTCACCAATCTTTCCGATGAGGTGGCAGGAGTAAGCGGGACAGTCGGTGAGAACAAAGTCTGCTTCGGTCGTGATGACTGGTTGACAGATGAGGGCATCACATTCTCTGACAAGATTCGCGATGCTGCTGAAGATGCCCGCGCTCGCGGGTTTGGCCTTTCCATTTTGAGCGAGGCGGGTGAAGCGATTGCCCTGTTCACCTTCGACCACGATGACCTTCGCGATGGCGCTGACGCACTCATCCTCGAATTGGAGGACTTGGGTGTGACAGTTGAGTTGCTATCTGGTGATGCACAACCCGCCGTCGAAGCACTCGGCAAGCGGCTAGGTATCGCTTCCACCGCTTGCCGCGGTGAGATTGACCCCGAAGGAAAGGCGATTTGGGTGCGCCGTCGTAGTCAGGCTCGTTGCACATTGATGGCTGGAGATGGCTTCAACGACGCCGCTGCCCTCGCCGCCGCCGACATCGGAGTCGCCGTCGGCTCGGGCGAGCAAGTAAATCTCGAGGCGGCTGATGTTCTAATTCCAAGCGACAACCCTCGAATGCTCGCTCGCCTCATCCGCCTCTCTCGTCGCACCCGCATGATAGTGCAGGTGAATCTCGCCATCTCACTGATGGTTACCGCCCTTCTTGTCTACTCGGTTCTAGTCGGCTGGCATTCGAGTCTAGCGCTCGGTGTATTCGTCCACGAGGCGAGCGCCATCGCAGTACTTCTCAACAGCATTTGGTTGGCCGACGAAGGGATGAGCCGCCTCGGAATGCTCGGCGGACTGTTCGGTCAATTGGGCAAGGACTTGTGGTCGGCGTGGGAGGCCGTAATGGAGTTGCGTTTTCCATTGAGTCGGAGTTGAGGAAGAGGGCGTGAGAGGGCAATCTTTGATAGCAGGGAGCAATGAGTTCAGCGCATACCGGGGTGAGTAAGATGAGTAAAATTCGTGGAGACCCCCGACTCGTCGCATTGGCTCACGACACCCGAGTTGCGATTGTAGAAGCACTGCAGTCCGCTGACGAGATGTCGACAGTTCAAATCCAGAAAACCACCGAAGTCACCCGTTACCACCTCTATCACCATCTACAACAATTGGATAAGGCGGGCATCGTCGAAAACCACCGCGACCAAGGGCGGGCACGCTGGTGGCGCCTTACTGTTCCAATCGACCTCTCCTCCACTGAGCCTACAACTGGCCCTGACCTGTCCGGGCTTCCAGAGGAAGTTGCCAACCTAATTCGTCGTGGTGCTGATGTTCACTGGATAGAGATTCCAGCGTCTGCAAGTGATGCAATCGCTGCAAAGAAAATGCTTGAGGATTCTGCCGAAGAGTGGGGAGTCGACCTCGACCTTCCCTTCACTTTCATGCCGGGCGGAATACTGGTAGTGGGTAGATCCCGAAACTGAGGAAATTCCATGAGTAGCGGCGAGAATCATTCCGTTGAATCGAGTATTGCGCCGCCGCTAGTCAACTGCCCAAACTGCGAAGGGCTGCTTCCATTGGGGCTTGGAGAAAAGACCTGTGAGTTGTGTGATTCTGTAGTCCAGGTGAGCCATGATGAAACTATCAATAGTTGGAAAGATGAGAAAGTTGCTTGTCCAGCCTGCTCAAAAGTTCTCGTAGTCGGAGTCGATAAGCGGCCGGCGAAAGTTCAGTGTAGTTCCTGTTTTGTTCAGTTTTCCGTCAATCCAAAGGTTGTCAAGGTAGAACTCGCTTGTCCTGCCTGTGAGCGACGTCTGCGCCTCAAACCTCGCCCCGGTTCGCGAGAGGTCACTTGTCCTGCCTGTGAAGAGCCATTCAAGGTCACCTTCTAATCGAAGATTCTCTTGGCAAACCAAAGGTTCTCCGGACTTACACAAACCCCGATTTCGGTGGCTTCCCGAGTTGTTGAGTTCACCACACTTGGAGGCGGATAATGGTGCGAATACCGGCCTCTTGGGGCTGTCTGTCACCCTCCGCACTCAAATAGGAAGAGAGTGGCAGCAAGCAAACGGGAGGATTGACCTCCAGGGGATGGGATCCTGACTGAAACTGAAGCGAAGCTATCTGATTTGAAGAAGCGTGTAGTCACTGGAGATTCCGATTCTCTAGCAGATTTACGCAGTAAGGTAACAGGTGCTGGGGCCCCTTCTGTAGACAAAGCAACTCAAATTTCCGAAAATCTTCGCGGCGAGGAATCGATGCGTTCTCGGCTCAGCCGTGAACGTCGTCTTAGGCTCAAAGACCAGGCTGAGCGTCTAACTGGCGCGACTGGAGCGATGACACGCGCCATGCAGTTGGAGCATGATGACGCGTTGAACCAGTTGGAGTCAGAAATGCGCCAGAGTATGGAATCCGAATTATCTCGTCTTGAGAAGAGTGCGCTTGGGCGTGAAGAAGAGATTCTTCGCGAGGAACTCGATATGCGCATGGAGCGTGAAGAGTTGGCGCTCCGTGAACAACTTGAGGTCGAACGAGAGCGCCGACTGACCGTTCGCCGCGAGAAGATTCAGGAACAACTTTCCAGCGAAATGAATGCTGAATTCCAGCGTCGCAGAGCCTTCCTTCAAGAGAAGTTAGAAATCGAGGCAAACCAAGCTACGCAAGAGCAGGTCAAGGACCTTGAGTCAACCCTCAAAGAGGAGATGGAATCCCAACTCTCATCCGAGGAGAGCAATCTCTCTGAGCGGATTGAAGAGGAGCAGCAATCTCGCCTCGCCGAGCGGGAAATCCAACTCCGAGACGGCATTCGTCGTCGCCTAGAACAACAGTTACGCAGCCGCCTACGCTCACGCGAGGCTCGACTTCGCAGCGAATACGAACGGCGTGCTCATCGTATGGAAGAGGAGATTGCCAAAGACTTGCAAGGAGAGTTGGAGGAACGGCTCACCTCTGAGACCGAGCAATTGGAGAACCGGATGCAGCAGGACCTTGAGTTGGCGATTGCCCGCAAGCGAGATGAGGTCAGAGCATCAATTCTCCATGAATTGGAGAAGCAGTATGGCGAGCGACTTTCCGAGCGCAAACAGCGTCTTCGTGAGCGCTATGACCTCACTTTCAGCCATTCAATCGACGAGATTGAGCACGCTCTCAGTCTAGAACTTGAAAGCGAACTCCAAGACCGGATGGCCGACGAGTTCGATTCATACCAAAGGTCGCGAGAGTCAGAGATTTCTACCCGCTTAAGCCGGTTCAGGCATGACAGGGAGATCGAATTACGAACTCAACTCGGAGATTCTTTCGAGGGTAGAAAGCAAGAATGGATAGACCAACTTGAACAGGAGTTCCGCTCGAAGGAATCCGCTGTCCAGCGCCAAATTATGGCCGAGATTGATGCTAGAGTTCGAAATGAGAAAATTTCCCATGAGACCTCCCTCGACCTAATCAAACAGGAGACTGCAATGGAACTGGAGGTCGAGATGGAGTCTCGCCTCAGAGAGTTCCGTGGCCGAAAGGAGCAAGAAGTCACCGATCAACTCGAGCGCCAACTATCCAAGCGAGAGGAGATTATGCGCAACAAGGCGCTAATCGATGTCCGTCGCCGAGAGTCAGAAATCCGTGCTGAAATCGAGGCACAACTCGCTCTCAAGCGAGCAGAAATCCGCGAGCGCCTGTCATCTCTTGAGCAACGCTCTGAGGAGTTCAAGCAGGTAGCCGAAGATAAGATTCGAACTCAACTTCAACGCAGCCTCGTATCGGATGAAGACATGGAAGAAGAAATCCGTTTGAAGCAAATGGAGGAAGAGTCTGAAGACCTTGAGAAGACAGACGGTGTACTCGCTCGCCGAGAGCGCTGGATGGGTGCCCTGAAGGGTGCCTCTGGCCAAGTTGCACCAAGTGCCGCGGGTTCTCTTGGTGGATTAACGGCTGGACCCAAACTCGGTCAACCATCTGCGCCTGATGCACAACCCTCACTCGGAGCACCGGGTGGCCTCGCAGCAGGAGGGCGCCTCGCTCCAACTCGTGCTCCAATCGGCGGAAGGCTAGATGCACCAGCACCTGCAGCAGCACCGGCTGTATCTCCACTCAAATCACCAATTCAACAGCAACCGGGAACATTGTCTCCTGTCAGGCCGCCAATTAGAGCCCCAGAAGAGAAAGAATCAGCCGCTCGGCGCCTAGCGGATGCAATCGATATGCCCGGTGACCCGAAGGAAGATGAATCAACAGTCAGAAAACTCTCAGATGCTGCTGACTCGTTCCCTGAGACTTCAGCCGGAAGTGCCGACTCTATGTTCGGAGGGGCAGAACCACCTTCTGATGGATTCGGAATCTCTCGACCACGGCCGGAAGGTGTGGAAGAACTCCCACAACGGAGAGGACCTCCCGGTGGAGGGCGACTCGTTAGGGAAGGTCCCGGAGAAAGCGCTGTCACTCGAGGCCCACCTGGTGGAGGCCGATTAGTTCGAGATGGGTCAGGACCAGAGGTAGGAGGACCACCCCAGAGAGAAGACTTGTTCGAGGTAACAGATATCCTTCAGCCAGTGAAGCGGCCAGTCTTACAGCCGAAGCCAGAGGGGCCAGCAACTCTTCGACCAGTTGGCGAGCAGCGAAAGGTATTGATTCCGACATTCGATGAGGAAACAGCAGTCCTAAAACCGGCGACTGCAACCCTTACACCAATTAGGACAGAGTCCGACGAAGAGGAGTGAATCCGAACTTCAGCCCTGATAATTCGCCTTAATCGGGGCGACGGGGCATTGAAAGGTGAATGGCTCTTGTAAGAGCCATGCGTCGCTCGCTTGGATTGTCAACACTCTTTTTGGTGGCACTACTATTTCCTCTCCTTACGCTGCAGACGGCAACCGCTTCTGAACTCGCAAATGCAGGCGCTAAAGCATCCTTCGACGATACAACCTTCGGTTGGTATGAGACTTACGACGGCTCTATCGCAGTCATCAATGAGACTGGAAATGTCACCGCATTCGACTGGAAGGATGGCGCAAGACTAGACCAATGGAGTGTTGACTTGGACGAGCCGGTGTACAGCGCAGCAATCGACAATGTTCAGCATCGTCTTGCTATTGGAACGGACGAAGGGGTACAAGTCATTTCAACCGAATACCAAAATGTACTCTACTCAATCAACATAGGTGAGCCAATTGACTCATTGGCTTGGGATGGAGATGGTGATTTGTGGGTTGGTTTGTCGAATTCCAATAGGGCGGTGGAGTACAGAGACACTGGGGCTACGGGCACCGGAACAATTGCTCATACAATCGAAGTTACTGCAATTTTGGGTCTTCCCGGAGGCGGTGTGGTAACAACCGGCAGAGACCTAATCATTCGAGTCAGTCACCCCAATGGCACCCAAGACCGAGTTATGATGGACATTTCTTCGGTAGTTACGGACCTCGTGTTAATCGATGGCGGACAGCAGATGATGGTTCTCACAGAATCGGGACAATTCCTCATTTACGAGACTGCGAATTGGACTCTTGAACAGGACCTCGTAATCACTTCAGGTGGCATGATTCATTCGATGGCGATTCTCAGTGATGGCCGGATTGCGATGGGCACACACCACGGCCACCTGCATATCTTGAATGGCACAGACTACTCGGAAATAGACCACTTCTCTGGACTAGGCAATCTTGTCGGCCTCCACGAACTCACTCCGAATTCCTTCCTTGCTCTGGCTTCTTTCCTGGGCTCCTCGCAAGTCCTTCTCTTCGATGTCGATACAGACGGTGACGGTGTCGTTGACAGCGATGACCCATTTCCTAACGACTCAACCCAGCAGGTCGATTCCGATGGCGACGGTTACGGGGACAATCAATTGGGCAACAATTCAGACAAGTGGCCTGCCGACCCGACACAATGGGTGGACAGCGATGGTGATGGCAGAGGCGATAATCCAGAAGGTACCAATGGTGACCTATTTCCCAACAATTCCGACCAATACGCCGATGCCGATGGTGACGGTTACGGTGACAATGCTCTAGGTCTCGACGGTGACTATTTCCCCGACGACGCCTCACAGTGGTTCGATACTGATGGAGATAGTCTTGGTGACAATTTGGAGGGCACCAACCCTGACAATTGCCCAACCTCGCCGGGAGATTCACATGAGGATAGGAACGGTTGCCCAGATTCGGACGCAGATGGTTACAGCGACCCAACCGACGATTTCCTCGCCTGTACTGCTGCAGCACCGAATGGTGCTGACTTCTACCCAATGGACGCAACCCAATGGTGTGACACCGATGATGACTCGTATGGCGACAATCTAACTGGCAACAAACCGGACTGGTGTCCGGCAGAATGGGGTAACAGCACTCGAGGTATCTATTTCGATACTGACGAAAATAAGTATGTCACAGTGCAGCGTTTCGGTTGCCCTGACCAAGATGGTGATGGCTACGAGGACTCTGGTGAACGGGATGGATTGACTGACTGGTCGACCGACCCGACAGAGTGGGTGGACAGTGACAGGGATGGAGTGGGTGATAACTCAGATTGGGACGACTTGGACCCAACAGTGGCTACCGAGGAGGAGTACTGCGCGAAGAATCCTGAGGATTATGCAGTTTGTTCCAATGTCTTTGTTCCTGACAACAGCACTGGAGGAAACGAGGAGGAGGAAGATCCCTCTGAGACTCGCAATGCTCTCATCAAGGAGTTTCTAGTTTATGGCGGTGGAATCGGCGTAGGACTGATTGCATCAATCCTCATTCTTTGGGGGTTGATTGGATTGATTCGTTCAACCATGGCAAAGCGTTCTCCCGATGCCCAATACAGCCATCAGGATGCCACGAAGGAGTTGCGGGCTGACGAAGATGGTGAAGAATTCACCACTCGCGGTGGAATAACTCAAGATAAGGGTTGGGAAGGTGAGGCGTTGGGAGATGGAATCACCGAGGACCAACTCTGGGATATGGCTTCGGACTTGGACGAGGAGCAGCCTTCAGTAGCGCCAGATTCAAGCGACTTTGAGGATGATGAATTAACCTCGGAGGAAGAGAGTGATACACCTACTTCACCACCAAGTGAGCCACCCGCAGAGGAGGCCGAGCCAGATGAGCCAGACGAGTCAGAGGCACCACCAAAGCCCGAGCTAGAGGCAACCCCGGCGCCATCAGATTCACCAGCATCAACATCTGAGGAATTGCCACCAGGAGCGCCACCGCTTCCAGATGGCGGCCTACCAGCAGGCTGGACTACCGAACAGTGGGTCTACTACGGACATCAGTGGTGGGACGCTAAGAATCAAGAGTAACGCTACAATTGTTTCCGCATCAACATTGCTTCGCCCATCAATCGATGAGAAAGAATACGATGGACAGGCTGCAAGTCGAAATCATTGCCACACAGCCAAAAATCGATTGAGTGGTCCAAGTCGAACTGACAGCCGTAGAGCCAATAATCGATTGACGGGGCCCCGGGGAGAATCCCCGGCCGCTTTGCGAAGAGAAAGGCCGCCCACCAATTGAATTCCATTAGGGCGAGCTTTTGATGAGCAAAGCGGAACTGCTCTCATAAGATGAGCAAAGTGGAACCCTCTACTATTAAGGTTGAAAGCGGAGGGACACCCGCAGCGTAGTTGGAGGAAGAGCAGTGGACCCTTACAAGATGGTAATCGCCTGCACCAACCAGAAGGGTGGATGCGCAAAAACAACCACCGCAGTGAATCTCGCAACCTCGTTGGCGGAGGGCGACCCTTCGAACGGAATCAACCCGTCAAAAGTCCTACTCGTCGACCTCGACCCGCAGGGCAGCGCCTCAACTTCGTTCGGAATAAACAAGAGCTCACTCAACAGAACGGTCTACGACCTACTGATGAATGACCTTGGAGAAGAATTGCCTGTGATAGAGGAATATCTGATTTCACCCGAAATTATCACCGACCATATGAGAGAGACTTGGAAAAGCCAGAATATGGATAACAAGAAACGAATTCCGAAGCGACTCAAAGTGGAGAATCTATGGCTACTGCCTTCAAACATCCAACTTTCCGGCGCGGAAATCGAACTCGCCACTAGAATAGGCAGGGAAACCCGGCTCAAGGAGGGGCTCGCCGGGGCAATCCAAGAATTCGACTACATCATCATAGACACTCCTCCAAGTTTGGGTCTTCTCACCATCAACGCCCTAACCGCGGCCAACTGGGTATTGATTCCGGTACAGACAGAATACTACGCGCTCGAGGGTATGAGTCAGTTGATGAATTCAATCAAACTGATCCAAAAGCGAATCAACCCTCATCTCAAATTGTTCGGCATCGCCCTTACCATGTACCAAAAGACAAGACTCTGCAATACCGTTGCTGACGAGGTTCGCAAGCACTTCTCCGAACACACCTTTTCGACAGTGGTCCCCCGAAATATCTCGATTGCCGAAGCCCCATTGGATGGTGCGCCAGTCGTGCTTCTCAAGACTCCCAATAAGTCAAACAAAGGAAGTCAGGCCTATTGGGCCCTAGCCCGGGAAGTCTCGCAGAGGGTGACGAGTCTGCGGCAGAAGTATGGTGTGAGGGAAGTGAGCCGTTTGAAACTCCACAACTTGGGCGTTGGCGAATGAGTGCGGTTTGACGCGCTTCTATAGCCCGAAGGGTTCCCTTTTCCTTCCAAACCGCTCCGTAGGAGCGAGATTATACCGTCAGCCTTCTATATCCGGTTGACTGAAACAGATGCAAGGTGGAAAGATGGGATCTCCAGATATGACATCAGTCAGTGTGAGTTTTGAGGTGCGAAGACAATTGAATTCAATGAGGGCGCTCGGCAATTACAAGTCGGTTGACGACCTAATTCTTCAAATGTTGAAGGAGCATCGACTTAGCCAAATCAAGCAGGATTCTGGTGCGCTTCAAGCAGCACTTGGCGACATTGGTGGAGTTGATGTTGATGCCTTGGTTCAAAAATTGGGACTCTCCCCATTCAAGGAGTGAGTATCATGAAGGGACAGGCTCCAGCCTACTGGGTTAACGCAGGACAATTGGTGCGTGGCCTCTTCGATGAGGGGTCAGATGAACAGACGCTGCTACAACTTGCTGCGTGCAATGTCGTTGAATTGCATGCCACTTCCAAGACATGGAACAATCTTCTCTGGTTGGTGATGAACAGCCAAGGGAAGGGAGACAGTTCGATTTCTGGTCAGCAACTTGGTGAGTTGCGGGCCTCGTTGCCAATCTCATTCCA